>DGYMR06203__coassemble_2127_pt1 | contig 10402 bp, 9 predicted proteins | sample DGYMR06203__metabat2_low_PE_036 | metagenome-assembled genome bin DGYMR06203 | reverse complement strand
AGCAGGCCGTTGCTCTCCAGAATCCGCTCCGCCTCCGCCGCGCGCAGCTCCCAGGCGGCCTCGGCGCCGTACTGCCGGCGGCTGGCGGGGGCCCAGGCGCTGTTTTCCAGCACGGCCTGATAGCACGCGTCCACGAACTCCTTGGGCGAGCGCGCGCCGTAGATCACGTCGGGATAGACCGGGATGAACCGCGCCGGATACATCGCGGCGATGGGCTTTCCGACCATGAGATACTCGTAGATTCGGCTGGGAACCACGTCCTCATCCGGGTCGTCGGTGTCCAGCAGATCGATGAGCACGTCAAACTGCGCCGCGTAGCCCGGCAGGTTGAGCCGGTCAATTTTGCCGAGAAAGTGCACGTTGGAGAGCTGTTTCATGTGCCGGTAGAGCGGGTTTGCCTGACTGCAGCGCCCGGCGAAGACGAAGCTCCACGCCGCGTGCGCGCGCGCGGCCTGATAGACCGGGCGTAGGTCCACGTCGCGGCTCACGTCGCCCAGATAGCCGAACAGCGGCCCCCGGATGCGCAGCAGCGGCGCGGGCACCTGCAGCGTCAGGTCATCCGCCTTGGAGAAGAGCTTGCGGTCGCCGCCATTGGGGAGCAGGGCGATGTTGCTGTTACAGGGAGCGAGATGGTCTACCAGCCCCGGCGAGGCGGCGAAGAGCACGTCCGCCCGGTTGGCCAGCAGGCTCTCCCAATGGATATCAAACTCCGGCCAGTCCTGAAAGCAGTCGTAGACCAGCCCCTGATAGTCCAGCGTCTCGAGCAGGGTGGCGTACAGTGGAGAGCAGGCCCACACCAGCGCGTTGCGCACATTCTGCCGGGCGGCCTGGGCGGCGATATAATCTGCCATTTTTTTGATGTTGCGCCGCAGCAGGAAGGGGTGGGTGTCATCCGTGACGCTGAAGATGGGCGGCAGGGTGTAGACCGTGATGTTCTCCTGTACCCAGCGGCCCTTCTTCTTGTAGTCATTGCGGCGCGGATCGCGCGAAAGCCGCGCGGGAGGGGGCTGGAAAAACAGGATTTTGTGATATCGGTTGAGCTGCGTGAGCAGACGCTGCGTCCGCGTGGGCGTCTTGTGCCAGCGGCTGCTGGACAGGCAGATGATATACGCCATCGGGCCTTTCCCTCCTCTCCCGGCCGCGGCCGGTCAATTGACATAATCAGTATTGTATCCTGTTTTGTGCGCAAACGCAAGACGGAATCGCCGGTTAGGACGCCGAACTATTTGTGCATAATGGAGAGAGGAAAGGAGAAAACGCGATGAAAATAAAGGTTTTTGCGCTGTTGGCGGCGGTTTTTCTCGCCCTTTTTCCGTCAATTTCCGCCCGAATCTTACAGGAATCGTCCGCGCAGGGCGTTTTGGTTCTCTTTGACAGCCGTTCGCTCGAGCAGTTGGCCCGCGATGCCGGGGAAGAGCCGGAGGTGTGGGCGGACGGCCTGCGATCGGCGGGGATGGGCGGTCTGGCCCTCTGGCCGGAGACGCTGGAGAGCCTGCAGTCGCGCGGCGTTCTGGCCTGGAACACCCGCGCGGGGGCCTGCGCCGATCCGGGCTGGCAGGCAAGCTGCCCCGAGTCGGTGCGCCTCTGGCTGCATGAGCCGGGAGACGGCGTTCTCGCCGCCGTCTGGGACGCGGAGACAGCGGACTGGCTGTGCGCGGCGCTGGAGGCGCTGGGTGAGCCGTACCGCCGCGCGGCGGGGGAGGGGGCGGACTGGGTGCTCCTCGAGCGGGACGAGGCGGCGGCTGCGCTCCCCCTCGGCTTCTGGCCGGAGACGGAGGAGCTGGCCCGGACGCTCGGCCTCACAGTCTGTCCGGTGCTCTCGCTGCGGGAGGAGAACGACAGCCTGACGCTCACCCGGCGGCTCTGGCAGCAGTGGGCGGGCGCCGGCCCCGTGCTGTGCGCCGGTCCGACGCTGCCGGGATTTGCCGGGGAAGAGCCGGAGACGGCGCGCGCGCTCCTGGCTGACTTCCTGGACAGCGGTGGGACATTGGCCCTGGTGGAGTCCAGCGCCCAGCGCGGCAGCCTGGAGCTGGAGGGCAAGGAGAGTGCCCTCGCGGCGGGGGAGGGACATCTCTTGCGCTGCTATTACCAGTGGGACTATCTCTCCGCCCAGTATGACGCGGAGGACCCGTCCAGCGCACGGGCAATTGGGCTGGAGCTGGCCCGGGCGGCGGGAGAGCGCGGCTGCCGTGTTCTCTGGCTCCAGCCGCTCACCGATGCCCAGAGCGGCCGGACGGTGGAGGAGCGCGCGGTCTATGAGGAGATGGTCGCCGGACTGTGTGAGGACCTCGCGCGCTATGGACTGTATTCTGCGGCGGAGGCGGAGCCTGTACCGGCGCTGGGCGGCTGGCTCGGCGTCCTGCCGCGGCAGGTGCTCAGCCTGCTCACCGCCTGTGCCGCCGGTATTCTGTGTGCCTGGCTGCTCGCCGCCGGCGAGGGGGGCTGGGGTCTTCTGCTGCTCGCGCAGCTGACCGCCCTGGCGGGGGGACTGGCCGCCGCATTTTGGCTGGACGCGACTCCCTTCCTGTTGGGGGAGGCGGTCTTCCGCGGCGTCAAGCTGGCGCAGCTCGTGCCGCTGGCGGCTTATCTGGCATTTCTCGCCCTGCGGTGGGGACAGGGGCGCCGCGGCACGCTGGCCGCCGCACTGGACCGGCCGGTGACCGTGCGCATGCTGCTGCGCGGCGGGCTGTTCGCCCTTGCCGGCGCGGGGGTGCTGGGGATCGGCGCGTACTATCTGGCCCGGACGGGAAACTCCGGCCTGGCCTCCGATTGGGAGCTGCGCCTGCGCGACGCGCTCGAGCGCCTCCTGGGTGTCCGGCCGCGCTTCAAGGAGTTCGCCGTCGGCCTGCCCTGCCTGGCCCTGTATCTCTGGGGAAGGCTGCCGCGGCCGCTGCGCGCCCTGGCGGGACTGGGGGCGGTGGTGGGGCTGGTATCGGTTATCAACACCTTCCTGCACCGATGGACACCGCTGGCGGTCAGTCTGCGCCGCACGGCGGCGGGCTGGCTGCTCGGCGCGCTGCTTGCGCTGGTTGTGCTGACTGCCGTCCGGCTGCTGCGGAGATGGTGGTCCGGCAGAGGAGAGAGCAGAAAATGCTTATGAACGGTTTATCCCCTGTTTATCGGGCTGCGGTAGAATAGACTGTGTCAAAACGGAGATGCGCGCCCGATGCGGCGGCATGGACAGAAAGAGGGGGACCGCGATGCTGGAGACGATTCAGGCGATGGACGCCGGCGCTCTGCTCTGGATTCAGGAGCAGGTGCGCTGCCCGGCACTCAATCCGCTGATCGAACTGTATACCAATCTGGGGGAGGGCGGTCTGCTCTGGATTGCCGTCTCCCTCGCCCTGCTGCTGCGGCGAAAGACGCGCCGGGCGGGCTGCCTGGCGCTCGTGGCGCTGCTGGGGTGTTACGCCGTCAACGACCTGCTGCTCAAGGAGCTGTTTGCCCGGCCGCGTCCCTTCCTCACGGTAGATGGACTGGAGATTCTGATCGCGCCGCCCAACTCTTGGTCTTTCCCGTCCGGACACGCAGCCTCCTCCCTGGCGGCGGCGGGAACATGGCTGCGGACGCTGCCGGGGCGGGGCAGATGGGTGCTGCTCGCTCTGGCGGTGGGGATGGCCCTCTCCCGGCTGTACGTGGGAGTGCACTATCCCACCGACGTGCTCGCCGGGATGCTGGCCGGCCTGCTCGGCAGCTGGGCGCTCTGCCGGTTCACGGGGCCGGCCTACGACCGCCTGTCCCGCCGGTGGTCCTGGCTGGAGCCGTGACCGGGGCGCAGCAGCTCGTGCAGCCCCACCGCGAGCAGATAGACGCCGAAACCGCGCCGCAGCAGCCCGGTCTCCAGTCCGGTGGCCAGCCAGGCGGTCAGCGCGGCGGTGAGCGCCCCTGCGGCGGCGGCCCAGAGCACCGGCCCGCGCCGCAGGTATCCGTTTTTCCCGTGCGACGGCAGGGCGGCCGCGGAGACGGGCAGGAAAAAGAGCAGGTTGATGCCCTGCGCGGTGCGTTGCTCCACCCCGGCAAACAGGGTGAGCAGGAGCAGCAGCAGCGTCCCGCCGCCCAGCCCGAGGGCGGAGAGGATGCCCGCCGCGCAGCCGACTGCCAGCGCGCCAAGCGCGCTCACAGGAGATTCCTCACGCCGCCGTAGAGCAGGAAGAGGGCGAAGGCCCGCCGCAGCAGCGTGGCCGGGACGCGCCGGAACAGCCGGCCGCCCAAAAAGCCGCCCAACAGCCCCCCGAGCAGATAGGGCAGCGCCTGGGCCAGGTCGAGCGCGCCGCGCGCCCAGTAGACCGCCGCCGAGACGAGGCAGAGCGGGAGAATCACCGCGATCGAGCAGGCGAACGCCGCCTTTTCCTCGACCTTGACCCAGCGCAGCAGCAGCGGCACGAGAATCATCCCGCCGCCGGCGCCGAACAGGCCGTTGGCCGCCCCGGCCAGCGCGCCGGAGACCGCCCAGCGCCAGGGCAGCCGCCCCCTCTCCTCCATTGCCATCCCTCCGTGCAATCAAAAATCCCCTTCCCCACCAATTTGGCAGGGAAGGGGATTTTTTATGCCTGTAAAAAACCGGTCACGCCCCGGCGTCGATGGCCGCGTAGCGCATCAGGAAGGTGCGCGCGGCGTTGTCCGAGTCGTTGTTCTCCTCCAACCAGGCGCTGTAGCGCTCGGACTGGAGGGCGGAGCGGGCCACCGTCTGCCAGTAGAGCAGGTCGTCATAGCCGGTGAAGTAGACCAGGCGGTAGCCGTGCAGCGTCTCGTCGCGGATGATGGCGTAGTCGCCCACCTCGTGCTCGCTGCCGAAGAGCCACTCGTCCACCTCGTCATTCTGTGCGCCCTTGGCGATGTTGGTATACTCCACGGTGGAGCCGTCGGTGTTCTCCTCCGCCATGGCGAGGAAGCTCTCCGCGTCGCCGCCGCCGGCCAGCCACTCGTCCTGCAGCGCCTCGATCTCCTCCAGCGCAGCGTCCCAGTCATACTGGGTTTCGGTGGAGGTGTCCGACGTGGTATCCGTGGAGTCCTCAGTGGTGTCTTCCGCTGTGGTATCCTCGGTATCCTCCGCCTCGGTGTCCTCCGTGCCGGCCGTATCCGTCTCGCCGGTCTCCGCCGTCGTGTCTGCGGCGGTGTCGGCCGTGCTCTCCGCCTCGGCGGTATCCTCGGTCTGCGCCGCGGTGGTGTCAACGCTCTCCTCGTCACCGGCGGTGGTGGAGCTGCTGGCGGTATCCTCACTCTCCTCATCGTCGGTGATTGCCTCTGCCTGGATCAGCAGGTTATACATGTTCGCGCCGTAGTACTCGTCCAGCTCGCGGCTGTCAAAGCGCACGACGTAGTAACCGGAGAGATACTCCTCACCCGCGCTGTCGGTGGAGTTGTAGGCGACCTTGGTGGTCTCACCGGCGGTGCGGCCGTCCTCGGCCAGCCAAGTGCTGAAGTCGTAGTAAGAGAGCGTCGTGCCGCTGAAGTCGTTGAGCGAGCTGGCGCCATACTCCTCGACCAGCGCGGCAATCTCGTCCGCGTCGCCGTTGGCCAGCGCCTCCTCCAGCGTGTCAGAGCGCTCCTCCAGCTCCTCCTGCGCGGCGGCCAGCTCGTCGGGATCATAGTCGAGCTGGTTGCCCTCGTCGTCGTACTCCGCCGCCAGGTCGATGGTGACCAGATACGCCTCGTACTCAAAGTTATCCAGCGTGGCGGCGTTCTCCTCGTAATAGGCGTCCATATCCGCTTCGGAGATGTCAAAGCTCTCCTGCAGGTGCTGGGCGTAGTCCTGGGCCAAGTACTGCTGCGTGAGCGCCTTCTCGTAGGCCGAGGTGGTCATGAACCGGCCGTAAACGGAGGAGAGGTAGTTGCCGACCGTCACCCCGTAGCTCTCTGCGGTGCTGCGCAGGGTGTCCATCGCCGCGTCCACATTCTCCTGCGCCTCGTCGGAGATGGTGTAGCCCTCCTCCTGGGCGGCGCTGAGCAGGGCGCCCACCTCGTCCAGGGAGGTCAGGGCGTTCTCCAGCAGGTAGTCATACCATGTCTGGCCGTCAGAGATCTCCTGCTCCTTGAGGCTGACGCTGGTGTCCAGCCCGTAATAGGACGCGTAGCTGTAGACAGAGTTATACTCATTATAGAAGTAATAGTCGATATCGGTCACGGTAAAGGACTGTCCGTTCACCTCGTAGGCGGCTATGTGGCGCTGGAACACACCGGAGTCCCAGATCAACAGCGCGGCAACCAGGACCACGACCACGGCGGCAATGACGGCGTAGAGCCGGGTCCGCTTCTTCTGTGCACGCTGCTCCATGACTTCCTGCCGGCGGCGGACAGACAGGTTGCCCAGATCCTCCTGGGACTGGGACTTGGATTTCTCTTTGTGATTCATGCTACTCTTGCCTCCTGTGTATTGCATCGGCGCCGGGCGACGCCGGACAAACATACAAAAACCGACGTGAAAGGCCGCCGGGACGGGAGAACTCGTCCTAAACGTGGAATATTATATACGAAGCGGCGGGAAGATGCAAGGAAAAAATGAAAACGGCAGGGGAGATGCCCCTGCCGTACGGCGGACAATGAAAAAGACCCCCGCTCTGGCCGTGTGACCCAGTTCAAACCTGCACCGAATGGCAGGTGGGACGCCTCCGTTTGGCTTTACTGCTTCCAACTTCCGGCGCATAGACGCGGGGAGGCCTGCAAACCGCCAGCCGAGTTCCAGCATCCCGTATGAGAATTGTGGGTTTAAATATAGGCCATCACGCACCGAGCAGGGATCGGGTGAGAGATATCTGACAGGACGTTATTCCGTCGTGCCCTCTTCGTCCTCTTCCTCAAACAGCGTCTCCATAAACAGGTCATACACGGCGTTGAGTTCCGCCTCGTCCTCAATGGTGACCAGTTCTTCCTCCTCGCCGTTGTCGGAGATGACTTTAAGGATAATCAGACCGTAGTCCTCGTCGTCCACGGCGGATTCCTCTTCGCCCTCCGGGATGGTGGGGAAAAAGGACATATAGACCGCGCCGTTGTACTCCACTGTGTCGAGGTATTCCAGCTCGATCTCGTTGCCCTCTTCATCGGTCAGGGTGATAAAGGTGCTCTCGAATTCTTCGCTCATCGAATTCACCGGCCTTTCTGTTTCTGGCTCTATTGTACCGTGTGCCGGGGAAAAAAGCAAGAGGGATTTTACGGTGGAATTTTTGCAAAAGAGGCGAAAGGATGCCCGGCGCCCGGACGGGGTCGGAGGACTGTCAGGACCCGAGGTCCTCCAGCAGGGCGGTCAGCTCGGCCTGACTGGTCACGGCGATGCCATCTTCCAGCGCCGTCCGGTCCTGCTGCGGCAGGGTGGAGACGGCCACGCCGGTATGGAGCACGATCTCCCCCTCCAGGCAGAGGCAGACCTCGCCGTCCACCGCGCACAGCAGATAGTTGGGAAAGGCCTCGGCCGCGGCATCCTCCGCCGGCCCGTCCGCCTCCCGGTCCGGTTCGGCCGCCGAGGCCAGAGACGGCGCGGACGCCGGGACCGCCGGGTCTGACGCTCCGGCTGGCTCCGGTCGAGGACCGGCCAGCGCGGTCAGGGACAGGCAGTAGACGGCCAGCGCCGCGCAGGCGCACAGAAGAGCGGCCCGTTTTTCGTTTTTTTTCATAGCGCACACCTCCAGTAAGGCCAGTTTCCCCCAAAAAACAGAGATTTAACCTTAAGAATGGTTAAAAATTCCGCTCCTGACTTGAAATTTTCTCCATTCTTTGGCATAATAAGCGTGACATCATATGCCGTGCGCCGCCTTGCGGGCGCGCGGTGCCATTTCGCACAGACTCGGCACCGCTCCTTCGGCCCCGGCCGGAGGTGTTTGACGGGAGGGATACACGCTTATGGCAAAGGGACAGCCCTCGCCCGTGCTTCAGGGCATCAAAGCCTTTTTCAAATGGCTGATGATCCTGCTCGGCACGCTGCTGCTCATCGGCGCGGCGACGGGGGCGATCATGGCCTGCTATGCGGCGGGCTATATCCAGTCGGTCATCATTCCGGAGGCACAGGAGACCACCGCCGCGCTCGACCTGATTCGCTCGGACGTGGACCTCACCTCGGCGATCTATTATTACGACTCGGATACCGGCGCGTACGAGGTGCAGGAGACGCTCTACGGCACGGCCAACCGCGTCTGGGTCTCCTATGACGAGGTGCCGCAGGACCTCATCAACGCGACGGTTGCCATCGAGGATAAGCGCTTTTGGACGCACGGCGGCGTGGACTGGATCCGTACCGCCAGCTCCGTGCTCAGCTACGTCACCGGCGGACGGCAGGAGGGCGGCTCCACCATCACCCAGCAGCTCATCAAGAACCTGACGGGAAACAACCAGGTCACCGTCCGGAGAAAGGTGCTCGAGATCTTCGAGGCCCTCGAGTTTGACGCCACCCACACGAAAGAGGAGACCCTGGAGTGGTATCTGAACGTCATCTACCTCGGCCGCGGCTGCAGCGGCGTCTATACTGCATCCTATGAGTACTTCGGCAAGGACGTGAGCGAGCTGTCGCTGGCCGAGTGCGCCTCGCTGATCTCCATCACGAACAACCCCTCGCTCTACGACCCGTACACCTACCCGGAGAACAACTACGAGCGCCGCTGCCTGGTGCTCGAGCAGATGTACGACCAGGGGATGATCTCAGAGGAAGAGATGAACGCCGCCATGGCGGAGGAGATCAACTTCCACAGCGTTGAGATTGAGGAGGAGGAGACGACCCAGCTCGACAGCAGCGAGTATTACTCCTGGTACACCGACACCGTCATCCGCGAGGTCGCCCTTGACCTGATGGAGGTCTACGAGGTGGAGGACTACGAGGTCGCCCTGCAGATGATCTATTCCGGCGGCATGCGCATCTACAGCTGTCTGGACCCGGATGTGCAGGCGGCGGTGGACAACGTCTATGGGGACACCTCCCGCTTTGACGGCAACCAGTCCGACGGCGGCCAGGACCTCCAGTCTGCCATCACGGTGATTGACAACGATACGGGCGCCGTGGTCGCGATCTCCGGCGGCATGGGGGAGAAGGAGGGCAACCTCCTCTGGAACCGGGCCACCCGCACCCTGCGTCCGCCCGGATCGTCCATCAAGCCGCTGTCGGTCTACGCCCCGGCGCTGGAGATGGGGATCCTCACTCCGGACGATCTGATTGAGGACAGCCCGATCACCCTCTCGGACGGCACGACCTATCCCACCAGCAACTCCGGCCGGCGTTTTACCGGCGACATGGTCACGGTGGACTATGGCCTGACCGAGTCGCTCAACTCGGTTGCGGTGCAGATTTTGAACCGCGTCAGTCCGCGCTATGCCTTTAATTTCCTGCAGGAACGCTTCGGCATTACCAGCCTGGTGGAGGACTATACCAGCCCCACCGGCCGGCAGTATACCGACCTGGCCATGGCGCCGCTGGCCCTCGGCGGCCTGACCTACGGCGTGAGCACCTATGAGCTGACGGCGGCCTATGCCGTGTTTGCCCGCGACGGGATCTATGTCGAGCCGTATGTGTACACCGTTGTGACCAACAGCAGCGGGGAGGTCATCCTCAGCCAGGACGGCTACGAGCTGGCAACCAACGCTGACGGCACCAGCAGTGTGCGCGGCTACGCCGCGGGCGAGGCGGTGCTCCGGCAGAGCACGGTGGACGACATGGATGAGATGCTCCAGCACGTCGTCACCCGCGGCACGGGTACCGCGGCCCAGATTGAGGGCGTGACGGTGGCCGGCAAGACGGGTACCACCGACGACGACTATGACCGCTGGTTTGCCGGCTATACGGACGACTACACCGCCGCCGTCTGGACCGGCTATGACAACGCCGATACCGTCAACTACGACGGGAATCCCGCTGTGGATCTGTGGCATGACCTCATGGAACAGATCAACTGACCAGTACGGCCTTCAAAAGTTCATTGAGACGGCATCAGCCCGGAATCAGGGAGCGATCCCCGATTCCGGGCTGTTCTTTTGCCTGACGGAGTTATTCCAACTGTGACGGTGGACTGACGTCTGCCCGGCGGCGCAGCAGCAGCGCGGCCTGCCGGCGGTAGAGGAAGGAGCGCAGCGCCGCGTCGAGCAGGGGATGCCCCTCGTCCAGCGCGCCGAGCCCCTCCGGGCCGTCCCGGACGGCCCGATCCAGCTGGACGCAGAGCCAGCGGTAGGATGTTTCCGCCTGATCCGGGGGAAACTCTTCCTGCAGCAGGGCCCGAATCTCCTCCATGCTGAGCACCTGCTTGAGCAGGAAGACCACATAGAGACAGATCAGCTGCTCGCGGCTGTATTTTTTCTTTTCCGGCGGGGCAATCACTTTGAGCTTGACGTAGTTGTTGATACGCGCGGCGGTCACTGCCATCTCCTCCCCGGGTATTTCTTATCAGCGTGATGATGATGGTGAAAATATATCCTCTAAAAATCCTAATTA
>DGYMR06203__coassemble_2032_pt1 | contig 10834 bp, 6 predicted proteins | sample DGYMR06203__metabat2_low_PE_036 | metagenome-assembled genome bin DGYMR06203 | reverse complement strand
AGGGCGAGTACCGCAGCCTGAAGCCGCTTGATCCCGCCATTGCCCTGACCGAGGATGACAACGAGCAGCTCAACCTGTGGGCTACCCCGCTCTTCAGCGAGATGAACACCTGGACGCTGCGCTTTGCCCAGGGCCAGTACGACGTCACCGACGATGCCGTCTGGGAGGAGTATGTCGCCGCCATTATGGCGCAGAATGCCCAGAACGTAATGGACATGTACAACGAGTACTATCAGGCCAGCAAGGATTCCGATGCCAGCGCCGATGACGCCATCGCCGCCGGCGAGGACGCTGCCGCTGAGGACGCTGCCGCGACGGACGACGCCGCTGCCGCTGAGGACGCTGCCGCGACGGACGACGCCGCCGCTGAGGACGCTGCTGCGACCGAGGATACCGCTGCCGCCGACGATCCCTACGCTGACCCCTATGCCCAATAATGGGTGACGCTCCCCCAAAGGAGTACTGAAAACTTCGAACACACTTGGTTCGGGCGTGGATGCGCTTGCGTCCACGCCCGACGCAAACCGTGCCGGCGGAAGCGGTCTTCCGCCGGACCGGCTGTGCTCGCCGTCGGAGGCGGGCCTCCCGTCGACAGGGGGGTCTGGCTCTGCCTGCGAGAGGACCGGCCGCGTGAGGCCGGAGAGCAGAGCTCCGAAACCGCGGCAGAAGAGGATACAATAAGCGGAGGATAACGGGCCTATGAATCGCACGCAATTGTTTTTGGACGGCTGGCAGTTCTGGCACGATGATACCGGTGAGACCGAGCTGCCGGACGGACCGCTGGCGTGGCAGGATGTCACACTACCGCATGACTGGCAGATTTGGCACGTAGACGATCTCTATCAGGACGGTACCGGCTGGTACCGCAAGCGCTTTTCCCTGGGCATGGAGCCGGGCGTCCGCTATGCGCTCTACTTTGAGGGCGTGTATATGGACGTCACGCTGTTTGTCAACGGCGCTGTGGCGGGGGAGTGGAAATACGGCTACTCCTCTTTTCACTACGATATCACTGATTTTCTGCGCAGCGGAGAGAACGAGATTTTGGTCCGCTGCGTGCTCTGGCATCCCAACTCCCGCTGGTACTCCGGCGCGGGGGTCTACCGCGATGTCTGGCTCTGGGAGATGCCGGAGACGCACCTGCTGCCGCACAGCCTCTATATCGCCCCGCAGGAGGGGGCGGAGGAGACCTGGCGCCTTCCGGTGTGCGCGCAGGTCGGCCGCAGCGGCGCGGGACCGGTGGACGGGGCGGAATATGCGGTCGCCTTCTCCGTCTGCGACGCGCAGGGGAGAGAGCTGACCCGCGCCGTCGTCCCCCAGACGGCCGCGCGGCCGCTGGACGCTGGGGAGACGGAGCCCTATGCGCGCGGGGAGCGGGAGATCTGCGCCTATGAGGCAGAGCTGACGCTGCGCGCGCCCCGCCTCTGGGACCCGTCTGACCCCTACTGTTATCGCGTGCGCGCGGTGTTGCTGCGTGACGGGGAGGAGACCGACTGCCTGGATAGCACCTTCGGCTGCCGCACCGTCGAGCTGGACCCGGCGCGCGGTCTGCTGCTCAACCACCGGGAGCTGACACTGCACGGCGTGTGCCTGCACCACGATCTCGGCTGTCTCGGCGCGGCATTTTCCCGCTCAGCCGCGGAGCGGCAGATTCAGATCATGCTCGAGATGGGGGCCAACGCGATCCGCACGGCGCATAATATGCCGGCGCCCGCGGTGATGGAGCTGGCGGACCAGTATGGCGTGCTCATCGTCAGCGAGTCGTTTGACTGCTGGCGGCTGCAAAAAAACCCCTATGATTACGCGCGCTTTTTTCCGGACTGGTACCGGCGCGACGTGGCCAGCTGGGTGCGCCGCGACCGCAATCACCCCAGCCTGCTGATGTGGAGCATCGGAAACGAGATCTACGACACTCACGCCGGTCCGGAGGGGGCCGAGACGATGTGCGCGCTGATGGACGAGGTGCGCCGGCATGACCCGTACGGCAACGGCGCGGTCACCCTCGGCTCCAACTACATGGCTTGGGAGAACACCCAGCGTTGTGCCGATATTATTAAGGTGATCGGCTACAACTACAGTGAACGGCTCTACGCCGCCCACCACGCCGCCCACCCCGACTGGGTGATCTACGGCAGCGAGACTGCTTCCATTGTCCAGAGCCGCGGCATCTATCACTTTCCGCTCGAGCAGTCCCTGCTGGTGGACGACGACCTGCAGTGCTCCAGCTTGGGCAACAGCTCCACGAGCTGGGGCGCGCACAACGTGGACGAGTGCCTGCGGGCGGATGTGGAGAACCCCTTCACGCTCGGGCAGTTTATCTGGAGCGGCTTTGACTACCTCGGCGAGCCGACACCGTATCACACGAAGAACAGCTATCTGGGCCAGGTGGACACGGCGGGCTTTCCCAAGGACTCCTTCTATCTCTATCAGGCCGGCTGGACGGACTGGCGCACGGCACCGATGGTACACGTCTTCCCGTACTGGGACTTCAACCCCGGCCAGCAGATCGACGTGTGCGTCTGCTCCAATGCGCCGGAGGTGGAGCTGTGGGTCAACGGGGTGAGCCAGGGCCGCCGTACCCTGACGGAGAGCCGCATGGCCTCCTGGAAGGTCCCCTATCAGCCGGGCAGCCTGTGCGCGGCGGCCTACGCCCCGGACGGACGTGAGATCGCCCGTGACGAGACGTTCTCCTTTGGCGACGCGGCCGCCCTCACGCTGCGTGCGGACCGGGCGGCGCTGACGCAGGACCGCGAGCTGGCCTTCCTGACCGTCGGAGCGGTGGACGCCGACGGCCGGCCGGTGGAGAACGCGAGCAACAAGGTGACGGTGCGTGTGACCGGACCGGGCCGTCTGATGGGCCTGGACAACGGGGACAGCACCGACCGTGAGGAGTATAAGTGCGACGCCAGGCGTCTCTTCTCCGGCAAGCTGCTGGCCGTCGTGGCGGGAACCGGAGCGCCGGGGACGATCGAGGTGGAGGTCACCTCGCCCGGCCTGCTCCCGGCCCGCTGCCGGGTCGACGTGCTGCCCGGCCTGCTCCCGGCTGCCGATGTCTGCCCGCTTTCGGCCGGCCGGGACAGAGAGGAGATCCCGGTGCGCAAGCTGGAGCTGACCGCCGCGCGCCGGACGCTGGACCCCGCCTGCCCATCGGTGGAGATCTTCGCCCGCCGCTGCCCACCGGAGGCCGCAGAGGGGGAGCTGGTCTGGCGGCTCACCGACTGCCGCGGTGTGGACGTCTCTAATGCCGTGCTTGAGCCGCTTGCCGGGGATGCGAGCCGCGTGCGCGTGACCGGCCTGGGCGACGGCGAGGTACGCGTGCGCTGCGCCGTCCGCCAGGGCGAGGTCCTCGCTCCCATCTCCGTGCTTGAGTTGAACGTGGAGGGGATGGGGAGCCGCTACCTCAGCCCCTATGACTTTCTCTCCGCCTCGCTCTACACCCGCTCCGGCGGCGAGGTGACCAACGGCAACGAGCGCGGCATTGCCACCTCCCGCGATGGGAACACCTGGGTGGCCTATGAGAACCTGGACTTCGGCCGCGGCGGCTCGGATGAGGTGACTATGCCCATCTTTGAGCTGGCGGGCGATCCGCTGCATATCACCTTCTGGCAGGGCGTGCCCCACGAGGCGGGCAGCGAGGTGATCGGCGAGCGCGTCTACCACAAGCCCACCCGCTGGAATGTCTACCAGGAGGAGACCTTCCATCTGGACCGAAAGCTCACCGGTGTGCAGACGTTCGGGTTTGAGCTGGAGTTTAAGGCGCACATCAAGGGCTTCCAATTCCGGCCGCAGAGTCGGGCGTGGGACCGCCTGCCGGTGACCGGGGCGGATGTGCTCTACGGGGACAGCTACGAGCGCCTGGACGAGGCGATCGTCGCCATCGGCAACAACGTCTCTCTTGTCTTCCGGGAGATGGATTTCGGCACGCGCGGATTTCACTCGCTCACCGTCTGGGGGCGCACGGAGCTGGACCACAACACGATCCATATCCGCTTCCAGCGAGACGGGAAGGAGGAGCGCCGGAGCGTGGAGTTTGCCTGTCAGGAGGACTGGGGGCCGCAGACCTTCCCCCTCGAGCCGGTCTACGGCATGCAGGAGGTCACCTTTATTTTCCTGCCGGGGAGCAACTTTGACTTTGAGAGCTTTCAGTTTCAGTGACCGGGAAGGTAGATAGCATGATCTATGCCGACCACGCGGCCACCACGCCGCTGGACCCCGCGGCCCGCGCGGCGATGGAGCCGTACCTGGCGGAGCAATTTGGAAATCCCTCCAGCCTCTACCGGCTCGGCCTGGCCGGCCGGCGCGCGGTGGAGCTGGCCCGACGGAGCATCGCGCAGTGCCTGGGATGCATGCCGGAGGAGATCTACTTTACCTCCGGTGGAAGCGAGTCAAATACCTGGGCGGTTTGGCACGCGGCCCGCGCCGCCCTCACTGGCCCCAACCGCGGCGGCGTGCTGGCCGTGAGCGCGATCGAGCACCATTCCCTGCTGGGCGCCTGCCGGTCAATGGAGCCGCTCGGCTGCCGTACAGTGCTTCTGCGCCCGGATGGGCAGGGCATCCTCCCGTTGGAGGAGGTGGAGCGCGCGCTGGACCGCCGTCCCGCCCTGCTGTCCGTCCAGTATGCCAACAATGAAGTGGGGGCCATCCAGCCCATTCGGGAGATCGCGGCGCGCTGCCGCGCGCGCGGTGTCCTCTTTCACACCGACGCGGTACAGGCGGTGGGGCATATCCCCCTCTCACTGGCGCAGGTGGACCTGCTGAGCGCCTCGGCACACAAATTCGGCGGGCCGAAGGGCGTGGGATTTCTCTACGCCCGACATGGCCTGCGCCCCGCCCCGCTTATCTGCGGCGGTGGGCAGGAACAGGGCGTGCGCGGCGGCACCGAGCCGGTCTGCGCCATCGTCGGTATGGCCGCGGCGCTGGAGGCGGCCTGTGCGCGCAGGGAGGAGCTGGCCGCACGGCTGCGCCGGATGGAGGAGGAGTTCCGCGCCGTGCTGCGCGCGGGATGTCCGGAGGCCGTCTTCCGCGGTCCGGAGGGGGCGGAAAAGCTCCCTGGATTGATCAGCGTCACCCTGCCGGGCGTGCGCGCAGAGGGAATGGTCTACCGGATGGATATGGCAGGCGTCTGCCTCTCGGCGGGCGCGGCCTGCGATCAGAGAGGGCGCCGCGAGCCCTCCCATGTGCTCACGGCGCTCGGCCTGCCGCCCGAGGAGGCGGAGAGCACCCTACGCATCTCCTTCGGGCCGTCCAACCGGCCGGAGGACGGGGCGGAGACCGCCCGGCTGCTGCTGTCGGCCCTTCGGTCATAGCGGAAGACAGGCAGATAGCGGGCGCGCTGTCTGTCCTGAAGATAAACGAGAGCATTTCAAACAGAAAGGTGGAAGCTGTCATGAACTACACCAAATGCTGGCTGGCCTATCCCAGAATTCAGACGATGGGCGGCGCACCGCTACGTGTGCGCTGCGACTTCACCGGTCCGGTCGCCGGGCGGATCATGGAGGAGCTGCGCCTGGCAATGCGCGCGCTCTATGACAAGGCGGTAGAACCGGCGAAGGGGGAGGCGGAGATTACCGTGACCCGCAACGCCGCGCTGCACGAGGAGGGCTATTGCCTGCACGTCTCCGGCGGCCGCGCGCAGATCACCGCCGGCGGCGAGAGCGGCGCACTCTATGGCGTATTTGCCCTGCTGCGCCGGGCCCAGATGGCCGGCTGCGCGTGGGACGAGCTGGAGGGGGAGGAGTCCACCGCGCCCTCCAACCCGCTGCGGATGCTCAACCACTGGGACAACATGGAGGGGGACATCGAGCGCGGCTACTCCGGCCAGTCCTTCTTCTTCCACGATAACGAGGTGCTTGTGAACGAGCGCACGGTGGACTACGCCCGCCTGGTCGCCTCCGTCGGCATCAACGGCGTCGTGCTCAACAACGTCAACGTCAAGGGTGCGGCCACCTGGCTGATCAGCCCGCGCTACTATGCGCCGCTGCGGCAGATCCAGGAGATTCTCGCCAGCTATGGCATCCGGATGTTCCTGTGCATCAACTTCGCCGCCCCAATGGAGCTGGGCGGACTGGACAGCGCCGACCCCTGCGATGAGCGGGTGGCCCAGTGGTGGCGCGAGAAGGCGCGCGAGGTCTGGGAGAATCTGCCCGGCCTGGGCGGCTTTGTGGTCAAGGCGGACTCGGAGGGACGTCCCGGCCCGTTCACCTACGGCCGGACGCACAGCGACGGGGCGAATATGCTCGCCGACGCCGTCGCGCCCTATGGCGGCGTGGTGATCTGGCGCTGCTTTGTCTACAACTGTCAGCAGGACTGGCGGGATACCAAGACCGACCGCGCCCGCTCCGGCTATGACAACTTCATGCCGCTGGACGGGTCGTTCCGTGACAACGTCATTTTGCAAATCAAAAACGGCCCTATGGACTTTCAGGTCCGGGAGCCGGTCAGTCCGCTCTTTGGCGGCTTGAAACATACCAATATGATGCTGGAGGTGCAGATTGCCCAGGAGTATACCGGCCAGCAGCGCCATGTCTGCTACCTGATCCCCTGGTTCCGCGAGGTGCTCGATCAGGATATGTACTGCTGCGACGGTCCCTCCACCGTGGCCGATCTGGTCAGCGGGCGCAGCTACGGCAACACCCTTTGCGGCATGGCGGCGGTGGCCAACACGGGCGACGATCCCAACTGGACCGGTCACGATCTGGCCGCGGCCAACCTGTACGGCTTTGGCCGGCTGAGCTACCAGACCAGCCTGACCGGCGAGGAGATCGCCCGCGAGTGGGCGCGGCTGACCTTCGGACAAGACGCGGAGGTGGAGTCGGTGATGCGGGAGATCCTGATGGCCTCCTGGCCGGCCTACGAGAGCTATAACGCCCCGCTCGGCATCGGCTGGATGTGCAGTCCGAATCACCACTACGGCCCCAATGTGGACGGCTATGAGTACGACCGCTGGGGCACCTACCACCGCGCGGACTGCAAGGGCCTGGGCGTGGACCGCACCAGCGCCGGCACCGGCTACTGCCAGCAGTATAACAGCCCGCTGGCTGAGACGTACGAGAACCTGGAGACCTGTCCGGACGAGCTGGTGCTCTTCTTCCACCACCTGCCCTACACCTATGTGCTCAAGAGCGGCAAGACGGTGATTCAGCACATCTACGACACCCATTTCCACGGCGCCGAGGAGGCCGCGCGCTTTTACGATCTGGTCGAGTCGATCAAGGACCGGCTGGAGCCGGAGACTTACCGCCGCCTGCACGAGCGCCTGGCGCACCAGAAGGCGCACGCCTGTGAGTGGCGCGATGTGATCAATACCTACTTCTACCGCAAGAGCGGCATTCCCGACGCGCAGGGGCGCAAGATCTATCCCTGATTGGGCGTGCCATGCACCGGATGGTCCGGGTCCGAGTTGAGCTTGCGGTATTCCGAGGGGGTGCAGCCGAGCTGCTGCTTAAAGCTGCGGTTAAAGGTGGCCAGGGAGTTAAAGCCGGAGCGCATCGAGATCTCCGTGATGGACAGCGAGAAATCGGCCAGCAGGTTCTGCGCCCAGCGGATACGGCTGAGGGTGAGATAGTCGTGGCAGGTCGTGCCGGTGAACTCCTTGAACAGACGGGTGAAGTGATATTTGCTGAAGCCCGCGTACTCTGAGATCTGCTCGAGCGTCAGATTTTCCGTACAGTGCTCGCGGATATAGTTGCACACGCTTCGGAAATGCTCTGAATACTCCTGCTGCTTGGACGAGCTGGCGCGCTCGATGCGCTCCGCGTCGCTCTTCTCCCGGCCGATCAGGACAAAGAAGTGCAGCAGGAGGGAGTAGATCTCCCCGTCCCGGTAGTTCTTTTCGCCGCAGTACTCCGAACGAATCTGGTCGAGGACGGCCATCAGGCTGCCCGCCTGCTGCGGGGACTGGTTGACGCGCACCAGACAGTAGGGGCTCATCGTGGAAAACAGGAAGTTTAGGTCCGGGATGGAGCTGAAGCGCTCTGAGGTATAGTTGAGGATGTAGCGCGCCCCGGTCTCCGGCGCCCGGATGGAGTGCAGCTCGCCTGAGGCGATGATGAGCACATCGCCGGGATAGAGCGTGAGCACATTGCCGCCTACGGTGACCTCATAGGTATTGCTCAGCGGGGCAATGATCTCACCGGCCTTGTGCCAGTGGGGTGGGAAATTCTCCGAATTGTCGTTGAGATAAAAGCGCACGATACGGGAATTGCTGTAATTAACGGTTTCCCGGGTGCCATGGAGTGATTCGATCATATCGTTCTTCCCCTTGCGGCAAATTTGCCCGGCCACGCCCGGGCGAAAAAGAATATTATGAGTCAGAAAAGGAGTGTAAACACATGCAGATGACCATGCGCTGGTACGGCAGCAAACACGACACCGTGACCCTGAAACAGATCCGGCAGACGGCCTATGTGAAGGGCGTCATCACCACGCTCTATGACAAGATGCCCGGCGAGCTGTGGACGCTCGACGAGATCCTGGCCATGAAGCGTGAAGTAGAGGACGCCGGCCTGGCCCTGGCCGGCATCGAGAGCGTCAACGTCTCTGACGCGATCAAGACCGCCTCACCCGAGCGTGACCGCGACATTGACAGCTACATCAAGACGTTGGAAAATCTCGGAAAAGCGGATATCCACATGGTGTGCTATAACTTTATGCCGGTGTTTGACTGGACGCGCACGGAGCTTGCCCGGATGCGTCCGGATGGGTCCACCGTGCTGGCCTACAGCCAGGCGGCGGTGGACGCCATCTCCCCGGAGAAGATGTTCGACTCCATCGCCGGCGAGATGAACGGCACCGTCATGCCCGGCTGGGAGCCGGAGCGGATGGCAAAGGTGAAGGAGCTCTTCGAGCTCTACAGCGGCATCGACGATGAGACGCTGTTTGCCAACCTGAAGTATTTCCTTGAGGCGATCATGCCGGTGTGCGACAAGTACGACATCAACATGGCGATCCATCCGGACGACCCGGCCTGGAGCGTGTTCGGCCTGCCGCGGATTATCATCAGCAAGGAGAACATCCTGCGCATGATGAAGATGGTGGATAATCCCCACAACGGCGTCACCTTCTGCACCGGCTCCTACGGGACCAGCCTGCGCAACAACCTGCCGGAAATGATTCGCGCGCTCAAGGGACGCATCCACTTCGCCCACATCCGCAACCTGAAGTTCAACGACGGGGAGCGGGACTTCGAGGAGGCCGCCCATCTCTCCAGCGACGGCACCTTCGACATGCACGCGATCATGCGCGCGCTCTATGACATCGGATTTGACGGGCCGATCCGCCCCGACCACGGCCGCATGATCTGGGACGAGGTGGCCATGCCGGGCTATGGCCTGTATGACCGCGCGCTGGGCGCGGCCTACCTGTGCGGGCTCTGGGAGTCCATCGTCAAGGAGAATCAGTGATCCACCCTCCGGCCGGGCGGCGCGTCGGGTTTATGACTGCGACGTGCCGCCCAGGCCGGTCATGACTTCAAAGAGCGTGTCGCTGCCGGGGAAGAGTTCTTCCACCGATTCGTCGTTGAAAAATGCCCGGCGGGCGAGGTAGGTCGGCGTGTGCTCCAGCCCTTCACAGGTCCAGGCAACGCACATCTCCTCCCAGTGGGCGGCTTCATAGTTCTCCTCCTCACCGGGGATACTGCCGTCGAGATACTGCAAAACGCCCGTGCTGCGCTGGAATGACTCCGGGTCCTCGATGAGGAAGAGGTAGCAGTCCTTCAGCTCCAGGTCGGCCATCAGCTTCATCAGAGCGGAGTAGGAGAGGGCGGGGTCTGCCGTGTCTTCGTCGGGCTGGAAGTCGATGATGTATTGCACCAGATCGACGGTCACCTCCCCGTCTCCGTTCTGGTCAGAGCCGAGCGAAGACATCACTGAGCAGACGGCGTCCTGCTCCGTCTCACTCAGCTCCGTGCTGCCCACCCAGCTGATGCGGTAGTCGGGGTCCGCCTCGACGGTCCGGCCGGTGTAGAAGTAGAGCGACAGCAGGGCCAGCACGCCGGCGAGGACAAACCAGCCCCAGTGATAGCTGAACCAATGGGAAAACGAGCGATATTTGACAGTTTGCAATGGGGAACACCTCCTGGGATATCTGTGCTGCACGGAAGGACCGTGTCAGGACAAAACAAGACCGCTGCGGCAGAGGGGTCTGCCGCGAAAACAAAAAAGGAGCGAGACAGTCAGCATGATTTTCGGACAGGACTTTAATCAGATGGGCGGGACGACCTCCGGTCCGCAACAGCCCAAGGCAAAGGGACTCTCCCGCCTCTGGGAGGTTTTTCTGGATAACCTCGGGCGCTTTGCCGTGAGCAATCTGCTGTGCGTGCTCAGCGCACTTCCCGGTGCGTTCGGCATGTCCATCGGCCTGATGGAGGGAGGCCAGCCGATCTGGCTGCTGCTCTCCGGCATTTTGGGCGGCGCGCTGTTTGGCACCTGCTACGGGACGATGATGGACGGCATCCTGCACGCCCTGCGCGACTCCTCCAGCGGCTGGTGGAGACAGTACCGCCACGCCTGGCGGCGCGACTGGAAGGACAATCTGCTGCCCGGCGCGATTATGGGCACCCTGATCGCGTTGGTGATGCACATCCTCAATCAGCTCCAGGCCGGACAGACTCTCCCGCCGGCCATGCTCTTTTCCACCATCTTCGCGGCGGTGGCGGCGCTGGCCCTGTTCACCTATCTGTGGCCGCAGCGGGTGTTTCTCGATCTGAGCATCGTGCCGCTCTTTCGCAACAGCCTGCTGATGGTCCTCTACCATCCGATCAAGACATTCCTGTCCGTGCTGGTGCAGGCGGCGTACTGGGGGCTGCTCATCTTTATGATACCGTACAGCACCATGCTAC
>DGYMR06203__coassemble_2031_pt1 | contig 10844 bp, 6 predicted proteins | sample DGYMR06203__metabat2_low_PE_036 | metagenome-assembled genome bin DGYMR06203 | reverse complement strand
TCTGCCCGCCCGCGCCGCCGTGCTTGGCCGCGTTATCCAAAATATTGGAAAAGACCTGCCGCAGCCGGTGCGGGTCCCCCGGGATGGGCGGAAACTCCTCCGCGCAGTCGGTGTGCTCCAGCCGGATGCCCTGCTTCTGGAAGAACTGGCGGTAGGTGAATACCGCGTCCTCAAACTCCGCCTTGATATCCACCGTCTCGATATTGAGCGTAAACCGGCCGTCCTCGATTCGGGAGAACTCCAGCAGCTCCTCCACCATCTGGGCCAGGCGCTTGCCCTCGCTGACGATGATGGCCAGGCCCTGGCGGTACTCCTCCGGATCGGTGATCTCTCCGGACAGCAGCGTCTCGCCCCAGCCGTTGATCGCCGTCAGCGGCGTGCGCAGCTCGTGGGAGACGGAGGAGATAAACTCGCTCTTCATCCGCTCGTTCTGGCTGATCTTGAGCGACATGTCGTTGATCGCGTCGGTGAGCTGCCCGATCTCATCGTCGTACTGCTTTTCGATCTGGATGCCGTAGCTGCCGGCGGCGATGTGGCGCGCGGTCTCGGTGATGCCGGCCATCGGCTCGACGATGGATTTGATAAAGTAGACGCTCGCCCCGTACATCAGGATGACGACAAATGCGCCGCCCAGCATGACCAGACAGACGATATAGACAATCTGCCGGTCCACCCGCGAGAGCGAGGTGACCAGGCGCATCACGCCGCGCACCTGGCCATTGTTGACAATGGGCGAGGAGACGGCCATGACGCGCTCTCCGGTGTTCGGGTCGCGCCCCATCCAGTAGCCGGTGGTCTGCTCCTCGATCGCGGTGATCACGTCCGCCGTCATCACGCTGCCGCCCGAGCTGAGCCCATAGGAGGCAAAAGAGGAGAGAATCACTCGCCGCTGCTGGCTGTTGATAAACTGCAGCTCCAGCTGGTCGCGTTCGTCAAAGGCGCTGATATAGTAGTTGGCCATCTCCAGGTATTCCGTCTCGGTGGAGGCATAGCTGGAGAAGAAGTCGCTGGCCGCCTGTGCCCGCGCCTCCAAGCCAAGGCGCATGGAGCTGTAGTAGTAATCGCTGATCCACATGGTGGCAAAGATGACGATGGCGATGGCGATACTCAGCACGACGCCCACGCTGTTGACCATCCAGCGGCGCCGGATCCCCTTCTGGAAGAAGCCGGAGGGGTGCAGCAGCTCGCGCAGACGGAATTTGTCCTCCGCCTTCCGGGACTCCCCCGCCGGCTTCTGGCCGCGCTTCGGCCGGGCGCCGTTCCCGGACGGTCTCAGAAGCCCCATTTATATCCGTAGCCCCAGACAGTGGTGATATAGGTGGGATTGGTGGGATCGTCCTCCACCTTCAGGCGCAGGCGGCGGATATTGACGTCCACAATCTTCACCTCTCCCAGGTAATCCCGGCCCCAGACCGCCTCGAGAATCTCGTCACGCGAGAGCGCCTTGCCCGGGTTTTCCATGAAGAGCTTCATGACGGAGTACTCCACCTGGGTCAGCTTGATGCGCCGTCCGGCCTTTTCCAGCGTGCGGTTGCGGGTGTTGAGCAGGAAGGGGTCCTGGCGGATCTCCCCGTTGTCCATCATCGGCTCGCCGCCCGTGCGGCGGTAGAGCGCGTCCACCCGCGCCGTCAGCTCCGCCGGGGAGAAGGGCTTTGTCACGTAGTCATCCGCGCCGGTCATCAGGCCGGTGACCTTATCCATCTCCTGCGTGCGCGCGGTGAGCATGATGATGCCGATCTTGGCGTTGTCCGCCCGCAGGCGGCGGCAGACCTCAAAGCCGTCAATGCCGGGCAGCATCACATCCAGCAGCGCCACGCGGATGTCGGGATTGCGCCGGACCACCTCGAGCGCCTCCTCTCCGCTGGAGGCCTCCAGCGTGTCATAGCCAGCGCGCTTCAGGTTGATGACCACAAAGCTGCGGATGTTGTCCTCGTCCTCCAGTACCAGTACCTTTCTCATGCCTTGCCTCCTCAATCGCTGGACCAGTTGGTGACAATGATGTGCAGGTTTTCCTCCACCGTCTCCACCGTCCAATCGCTCCAGTCATGCGCAAAGAACTCCACCGAATAGACCGCGTCCTCCGCTCCCTGCGTGAGCACCGTCCGCTCTCCGATGGCGGCGCGCGTTGCCCGGTCCGAGCCGGTATTCTTATAGATGGTCATAAACAGCTCCCCCGCGGCGTTGGAGAGGACGGACTGTCCGGTCGCGGAGTCCATCTGCAGCAGACTGTCCGCCTCCGGGTCCACCTTCTCCACCCGGTAAAACTGGATGCCGCGCTCGACCGTCCGCCCCTCGTTGAAGTCGCTGCGGGCCAGGGCGATCTGGCTCTGCCAGTCCTCCGGCAGGACGAGGTACCAGCCGTCGCTGCTGTTGTAGTAAGTCGTGCAGACCACGTGCTGCCCGCCATAGAGATCATATTGCATCCAGGAGACGAGATAGAAGGTCTCCGAGACGCAGATGGATCCGTCCTCTCGCCGCTCATAGGTGGCCGAGAGCGCGGGGATCTCCCACACGCCGTCCCCGTCCAGGTCCTGATCGGCCACATAGGTGCGCCGGCGGGTGCTCTCGCTGCTGCCGGCCGTCTCGTCCCGGGTGATGTTGACCAGCACGCCGTCCTGCACGGCGAGCACGTCGGTGATCTGAAAGGCGGCGTTGCTCTCCCCCCCGGTGTCGTCGGCGACGGTGCCGGTGACGTAGAGCGCCCCCTCCCCGCCGTAGAGTGCGCTGGCGTTGATCCGGTCAATGGAGGAGAGGTTGGAGGAGAGATAGGCCTGGTTCACCCTGGCCATGCTCCCGTCCACGCAGCGGTAGTAGTCCGCGCGGTTTTCCGTCCCCTCGGCCGTGTTGAGCTGGAGAAGCACCAGCTCGTCCTGGCCGTCTTCGTCCAGGTCGCATACGGCATAGCGGGTGTAAGTCTGCGGGGCGAGCAGTTCCTGGTTGCCCCCCTGCCAGACGCTGTAGACGGACAGGGCGTAGATGCCGGAGGAGATCTGCCAGCTGATGACGATCTCCAGATTGTCCGTCTCGTCAAGCTGGCTGTAGGTGACCGAGCTGACCGCGCTGCCCTGTCCGGTCAGGACGGTCATCACCTCATACTCATTGTCCGCGTTCTGGGCAAAGACGTAGACCCGCAGACTGCCCTCCTCCCCGGAGGTGTCGCGGAAGAAGGCCACCGCCTCCCCCACGCCGTCGCCGTTGAGATCGACGTCCTGTACCGGCTGCGTGCTTGTGCCGGAGAGGGGCGCGGCATATTCCAAGCCGCTGTCGAGCAGGCGCTGCAGCTCGCCCTGCAGGCTCTCGTATTCCACCGAGGCCCGGGGCAGCGCGTACAGGTCCTCCGGTGTCTGAATCGCGCAGCCGCCCAGCGGCGCCAGCAGCGCCGCCGTCAGCGTCAGCAGCGCGATCGTCCTGCGCACATCCCTTCACCTCCCGCAGCACAATTCAATTTGTATTTTACCACAAAATGCGGCAAATTCCTATCCCAATTTTCGCGCGCCGGGTTGATCTCGGTCATCTCACGGCCGCTGCGCGGCGCGGGCGCGGCGCACCGCGGCCTCCAGGCGGCGGAGATCCTCCGCATCCGGATGCCCCAGAGCGCGGTCAAAATTTTCCAGCATCGCCTGGCGTCCGGGCGTCTGCTCCGGCATGGCCTCATACCGCCGCCGCACCGCCGCCGGCATCTCGCCCTGACACAGATAGCACCCGATCACCTCGGCCTCCGGCGGCAGGCAGCCCAGCACCCGCTGCCAAATCTGTTCAAAATAGGCCTCCGAGCCCCCAAAGCCGGCTGTCCCGAAGAGAAAGACCTTTTGCCGTCCGGTCAGACGGCGCAGCACCTCCGCCGCCTGCGCGTCGCAGGTCCCCCTGTCCGTCCAGAAACCGACGTACAGCACCTCCGCCCGCGGCAGCTCGGGGACGGGCGGTCCATAGTACAGGCATTCCTCCGGGCCGGCCGCTTCGCTGACCGCCTTGGCCAGGCGCTCCGTGTTGCCGGTCCGGCTGCTGTAGACAATTGCATACGACATCCATATCCCTCCTCGCCGATCTGCGGCTGTTCTCTGTCCAGTATAGTACATCCCGGACCGTTTTGTAAAGCAGGGGGCGGCGCGCCCTCCCCACAGGGTAAAAAAAAGCGTGACATTTGGCCCATCCCCCGCTACAATGGACGCAGAGAGACACGAACCGGGGAGGGCTGACCCATGCCGCTGCAGATTGTCCGAAACGACATCACCAAAATGCGGGTAGACGCCATTGTCAACGCCGCCAACCGCTCGCTGCTAGGCGGCGGCGGGGTGGACGGCGCGATCCACCAAGCCGCCGGGCCGGAGCTGCTGGCCGAGTGCCGCACGCTCGGCGGCTGCAAGACGGGCAGCGCGAAGATCACCGGCGCGGGCCGCCTGCCCTGCAGATACGTCATCCACGCCGTGGGCCCGCGCTGGAAGGGCGGCTTTTTCCATGAGCGGGATCAGCTGATCTCCTGCTACCGCACCGCCCTGGCGCTGGCAAAGGAGCACCACTGTGAGACGGTGGCCTTTCCGCTCATCTCCTCCGGCATCTACGGCTACCCAAAGGACCAGGCGCTCCGGGTCGCCGTGGACACCATCGGGGCCTTCCTGCTGGAAAACGACATGACGGTCTACCTGGTTATTTTTGACCGGAAGTCCTATCAGCTCGGCAAAAAGCTGTTCCGTGACATCTCCTCCTACATCGACGACCACTATGTAGACGCGCACACCGATGACCGGAACCGGCGCTCCCTGGAAGAGTTTTGGGAATCGGACCTCATCCTGGAGGCCCCAAGAGAACTGCTGCCGGAGGCACCGGAAGAGCTGCTGCCAGGGGCACCGCAGTCTCCGGCGCACGCCGCCAAAGAGGCACAGGTCAAGTGTCCCTTCTGCGGGGGCGAGCGGCCGGTCTCTGCCCGGTTTTGTCCCCACTGCGGCCAGGCGGTCTCACCGTCCCAGGGCGGCGGAAGCACCCATTTCTCCGTGTCGGCGTTCTCCCTGCCCTGTCAGGACGGCGGTCCGGAATCTGCCGCCGCCCCCCGGCCGGCGGCCAAGAGCCGTCCCCCGGTCCCCGCGAGCCTGGACGACGCCCTGCGGCAGATGGACGAGAGCTTTTCCGAGATGCTGCTGCGCAAGATCGACGAGCGCGGCATGACGGACGCCCAGTGCTATAAGAAGGCAAACATCAGCCGCAAGCTTTTCTCCAAGATCCGCTCTGACCCGCTCTACCGGCCAAGCAAGCAGACCGCCCTCGCCTTCGCCATCGCCCTGGAGCTGCCGCTGGAGGAAACGCGGGAGCTGCTCGGCCAGGCGGGCTTCGCCCTCTCCCGCTCCAGCAAGTTCGATATCATCGTGGAGTACTTCATTTCCCGCGGACGCTACGACATCTTTGAGATCAACGAGGCGCTCTTCGCCTTTGACCAGAATCTGCTGGGCGCGTAAAGTTGTCGCCCGCCAGGCGACCATACGCGCGGGGAATTGCGGTATGCTATCCTTGCAAGGAGGGAAGGCGGACCGGCCGCCGCAATATCCCACAGAAATATCTACCGTTTAACTTGATTTGGAGGTCTGCACTATGAAAAAGAATCTGACAGAACTCGTCTTTATCCTCGACCGCAGCGGCTCAATGAGCGGCCTGGAGGCGGACACCATCGGCGGCTTCAACTCCATGATCGACAAGCAGAAGCGGGAGCCGGGAGATGCCTATGTCAGCACCGTGCTCTTTGACACCACCTGCCAGGTGCTGCACGACCGCGTCCCGGTAGCGGACATTCAGCCGATGACGGGTCGGGACTACTCCGTGCGCGGCTGCACCGCTCTGCTCGACGCGATCGGTGGGGCGATCCACCACATCGGCAACATCCACAAGTACGCGCGCCGGGAGGATGTGCCGGAGCACACCCTGTTCGTCATCACGACAGACGGCATGGAGAATGCCAGCCACCGGTACAGCGCCGACGAGGTCCGGCAGATGATCGAGCGGCAGAAGAAAAAGTACGGCTGGGAGTTTCTCTTCCTCGGGGCGAACATCGACGCGGTGGGGACCGCGCAGCGCTTTGGCATCGGTGCGGACCGGGCGGTGACCTATCACAGCGACTCGGCGGGCACACAGCTCAACTACGATGTCATGTCCGAGGCCGTCTCCGCCGTGCGCTGCAGCCGTCCCCTCGACTCGGGATGGAAAGCGCGCATTGAGCAGGACTTTGCCCGGCGCAAGGGCCCGCGTGACGGCAAGAAGTAATTTTGACAGTCTGAAACGCGCATCGAGACCTTTCGGTTTCGATGCGCGTTTGCATGTCAGCCGCCGGCGTGCCGGAGCGAAATTGGCTCCCGTCACTCACCCGCGCCAGCCTGTTTTTCCAGGTAGCGCACGGGAACGGCCTCAGTCAGCCAGACGCCGTTCACGCTGCGGTAAAAGGGCAGTCCGTCCTCCCACATCCGGCCGCTGCGTACCCGGTAGAGGACGGGGCGGCCGTGGCGGCGGCCCACCGCCACGGCCGTCTCCGCGTCACCGGACAGGTGGACATAGAGGCGGTTTTGGGGCAGCAGGCCATGGACGTCGATGGAGGCGGTATACTTCTCCCCCGTGCCGTGCCAGAGCAGCTCGGGCGGGCGCGTCAGCGGCAGCCCGACGTCCACCGGGATGGAGTGCCCCTGGTTGGCCCGGATCAGGCACCCGTCGGCGCTGAAGGAGTAGCGCTGCTTCCCGTCGGTGCGGACGATCTCCTCCAGTTTCGCCCTATCCATGGGCCAGCGGCGGGAGACGCCGGCAATCAGCTCCTCCACGTCCGCCCAGCCGTGCTCGTCGAGCGTGATGCCGGCCTTCTCCGGGTGGTGGCGCAGAATCAGGCAGAGATAGCGGCCGATCCGGGTATCGGCGTCCTCTCTGCGGAAGCGGTGATTTCCCATGAGGGCCTCCTTCTCTTGCGGTCAGAAAAAGGTGATCTGGCTGGTGTCCGGCATGCCGTCAAGCGCGCCCATATAGCGCAGCAGGTCGATATGCGCCTTGGAGAGCTTGGGGCAGGAGGCGTTGAGCTCCTCCACCGAGATGAACGTCCGCCCCTGGCGCGCGTCCACGATGGACTGCGCCGCCGCCTCGCCCAGGCCGGGGCAGGCGGTGAAGGGGGGGATCAGCGCGTTGTTCTCCCGATCGAGCTGAAAACGGGTGGCGCCGGAGCGGTAGAGGTCCATCTTGGCAAAGGTAAAGCCGCGGATGTAAAACTCGTAGCAGACCTCCAGCGTGACGAGCATCTTGTCCTCGATGTCGGTGGTCTTCTCCTTGGCACGGATCTCATCCATCTTCTGTTTGCACACGTCCAGGCCGAGACACATGCACGTCGCGTCCAGGGCCTTGGCGCGGATGGAGAAGTAGGCGGCGTAGAACGCCAGCGGGTCGTGCACCTTAAACCAGGCGATGCGGAAGGCCATCATGACGTAGGCCACCGCGTGCGCCTTCGGGAAGAGGTACTTGATCTTCCGGCAGGACTCGATGTACCACTCCGGGATGTCGTGCGCGCGCATCTCCTCCTCGATGCCCTCCGGCCAAGGCTTGCCCTTGTGGATCGCGCCCTTTCGCACCGCCTCCATGAATTTGAACGCTTTGAGCGGTTCAATCCCCTTCTGAATCAGGTAGATCATGATATCGTCGCGGCAGCCCACCACCTGCGCGACGGTCGCCGTGCCGGAGAGGATGAGGTCCTTGGCATTGCCCAGCCACACGTCGGTGCCGTGGGAGAAGCCGGAGAGCCGCACGAGGGTGTTGAAGTCCTTGGGCTGCGTGTCCACCAGCATCTGGCGGGTAAAGGAGGTGCCAAACTCCGGGATAGCCACCGCCCCGGTGGGGCCGAGAATCGGGTCGTCCTCATAGCCCAGCACCTTGGAGGAACAGAAGATGGACATGGTGTCCCGATCGTCCAGGGGGATCTGAATGGGGTCGATGCCGGAGACATCCTGGAGCATCCGGATCATGGTCGGGTCATCGTGGCCGAGCATGTCCAGCTTGAGGAGGTTCTCCTCCATGGAGTGATATTCAAAATGGGTGGTGACAATGTCGGTATTCGGGTCGTCCGCCGGGTGCTGGACGGGGCAGAAGTCGTAGATCTCCTTGTCCCCCGGGATGACCACCATGCCGCCTGGGTGCTGGCCGGTGGTGCGCTTGATGCCCACACAGCCGGAGGCCAGGCGGGTCAGCTCCGCCTTGTTCGCCTTCTTCCCCCGCTCCTCCATGTATTTGAGCACATAGCCGTAGGCGGTCTTCTCCGCCACAGTGCCGACGGTGCCGGCGCGAAAGACGTGGTTTTGCCCGAAGAGCTCAAAGGTATAGCGGTGGGCGGAGGACTGGTACTCGCCGGAGAAGTTCAGGTCGATGTCCGGCACCTTGGTGCCGCCGTAGCCCAGGAAGGTCTCAAACGGGATGTTGAAGCCGTCCTTTTTCAGCATCGTCCCGCAGATGGGGCAGGCGCGGTCGGGCAGGTCCGCCCCGCAGCCGTACTTCACCGGGTCCACATCAAAGTCGGAGAACTTGCACTTGGGGCACCGGTAGTGCGGGGCCAGACCGTTCACCTCGGTGATGCCGGAGAGGAAGGCCACCAGTGAGGAGCCCACCGAGCCGCGCGAGCCCACCAAGTAGCCGTGGGCGAGCGAGTCGGCCACCAGCTTCTGGGCGGACATGTAGATCACGTCGTACTTGCGCATGATGATGCCGGGCAGCTCCAGGTCAATTCGGTCCTGGACGATCTGCGGCAGCTCCTCCCCGTAGAGCTCGTGGGCCTTGGAGTAGACCAGGTTCTCCAGCTCCTGGGCGGAGTTCTCCAGCTTGGGGGCGAAGAGGCCGCGCGGCAGCGGCGGGATATTGTCGCACCACTTGGCCACCCGGTTGGGGTCGCCGATGACCACCTTGTGACAGTCCTCCTCGCCGAGGTAGGCGAACTCCTCCAGCATCTCCTCCGTGGTCTTGAAGTAGATCGGCAGCTCTTTGTCCGCGTCCTCAAAGCCCTGTGCCGCCTGAAGGATATGGCGGTACGCCTCGTCCTCGGGGTCGAGGAAGTGGACGTCGCCCGTCGCGCAGCAGGGCTTGTCCAGGTCCTTGGCCAGGCGGAGCACCAGGCGGTTAAATCCGCGCAGCTCCTCCTCGTCCTTGGCCTTGCCCGCGCCGATCAGAAAGCGGTTGTTGCAGATGGGCTGGATCTCGAGGAAATCATACCAGCGGGCAATCCGCCGGAGCTCGTCATAGCTCTTGTGGTCCACAATGGCCTGAAACAGCTCGCCCGCCTCACAGGCGGAGCCGAGAATCAGCCCCTCGCGGTTTTGGTCGATCACGCTCTTGGGCATGATGGGATAGCGCTTGAAGTGCTCCAGGTGGGCCAGCGAGATCAGCTTGTAGAGGTTGCGCAGGCCGGTCTGGTTCTTCGCCAGCACGATGAGGTGCTGCGCGCGCTGGCGCCGCCGCCCCTGGTGGCGCATCGTGCGCATGACCGGGTTGATCTGGTCCAGACGGGTCACGCCGAGGTCGGCGAGCATCTTGCGAAACGGGATGAGCATATAGCCCACCGTCGCCGCGTCGTCGCTGGCGCGGTGGTGGTTGAACTCGGGCAGGTTGAGGTGGTTTGCCACGATGTCCAGCTTATACTTGCCGAGGTCAGGCAGGAGATTCTGCGCCAGAATCAGCGTGTCAATCGAGCTGTTGGGAAAGGGCCTGCCCATCCGCTCGCAGCCGAGGGCGAGAAAGCCCATGTCAAAGTCGGCGTTGTGCGCGGCCAGCGGGCGGTCCCCCACCCAGTCAAGAAAATCATTGAGCGCCTCGGACTGGCTGGGGGCGTCGGCCACCATCTCGTCCGTGATGCCGGTCAGGCGGACCACCTCCCACGGGATGGGCTTGCCGGGGTTGACGAAGGTGTTATATCGCTCGGTGATCTCGCCGTCTTTCAGGACGACCGCGCCGATCTCGGTCAGGTACTCCGTCTCCCGGTTCAGGCCGGTGGTCTCAATGTCAAAGCAGACGATCTCCCCGTCCAGGCTGGCGGTGCTGTCCCCGTGAACGACGACGCGGTCATCCACGTCGTTGATGTAGTAGGCCTCCACGCCGTAGAGAATCTTGATCTTGTCCCCCGCCGCGTGCCAGGCGTCGGGGAAGGCCTGCGCGACGCCGTGGTCCGTGATGGCGATGGCGCTGTGGCCCCAGGAGATCGCGCGCTTGACCGCGTCCTTCACCTCGGTCAGGCCGTCCATGGTGGAAAAGCGGGTGTGCAGGTGCAGCTCGACCCGCTTTTCCGGGGCGTTGTCCCGCCGTCCCTCCGGGGCGGGCGCGGGAGCGATGGAGTACGGGCTCAGCTCCAGCTCGCCGGAATAGCTGCTGATGCTGAGCTTGCCCTCCACCGTGACGTACATCCCCTTCTTGACGCGCTCCAGAATGGGCTTTGCCTGCTTGTTTTCCAGGAAGCGGGAGACGACGAGCGAGTTGGTGTAGTCCGTGATGTAGAAATTGATGACCCATGCCCTTCGCTTTTGCAGCTCGCGGTGCTCGACAAAAAAGACCTTGCCGGTGACGGCGACAATGCCCATGTCCAGCGAGACCTCTCCCATCGGGACGCTGCGCCGGCGGATTCCCTTGCCGAAGATCATCTCGGCCGGCGGGGCGGCAGGGGTATAGCGCTGTTTGCGGGGCCGCGCGGCCGGTCCGGGATTCTGCTGCGCACTCTGGCGAATCGCCGCCTCACGCAGCGCCGCGGTCTGGCGGAAAATATCCTCCGCGCTCTCCTCCTCCGGCGGGGCGCTCTCCTCCTGAGAGGGGGGCTCGCCGTCGCCGGCGGGAGAAAGGGGCACGGCCTCGTCCGCCGGGGC
>DGYMR06203__coassemble_1987_pt1 | contig 11059 bp, 15 predicted proteins | sample DGYMR06203__metabat2_low_PE_036 | metagenome-assembled genome bin DGYMR06203 | reverse complement strand
GCAGCTGTGTGCGCCCCACGCCGGTCAGCGGTCTGGCAGTCTTTGACAAGCGCTGCATGCTCTTCGGCAGCCAGGGTACCGCCAAGATCTTCACCTCGGAGCGTCCCTGCTCCCTGGACCAGTCCCTCAGCTTTGAGGATAACCTGCCCAGCGCCATTGTCGAGGCCGTCGACCCGCTCGTGCTGAATCTCAAGCTGGTGGACCGCTGCGACCGCTGCGGCTGCTGCGCCTGCGCCTCCAACGGGGAGAGCCTGGCCAGCGAGATCCCCGCCGCCATTCTCTCGGCTTTTGACGACAACATCGTCTTCTCCAACAGCGGCCAGAAGTGCCTGCTGGTCACGCTGGGGCAGTTCTCCATTCTGCGCATGGAGCGCGACTCCCAGCTGCTCATCCCGGTGTACGACTATTGCATGCCCAACAAGGAGTGCGACTGCGACAGCAACAGCTGCGGCTGCCAGCCGGAGGACCCCTGCCAGCTGTTTGAGAAGGTCTGCTTCCCGGTGGGCGAATTCTTCCCGCCCGCCTCGTCCGAGGCGCTGGACCCGATGGAGCAGCTCCGTCAGGGCTGCAGCTGCGGCAACAACAGCGGCTGCGGCAATAGTTGCGGCTGCGGCAATAGCTGCAGCGGAAGCTGCGGATGCAGCCGCTGAGTCTCAGCTGCGGGCCGGCAGAGCGCTCCGCGCACACGCCGGCGGCCTGATCTGCTGACGTTCCCCTCGTCTTATCCCATAGGAAAAATGGTCCGGCCGCCGTCGTGGCGGCCGGACCATTCTCTCATTTTTTGAATAGTCCCTGTCAGACGCCCTGCTGCATCAGCTGAGATACCGCCATGGCGGCCACCACCGCCACCGGCTGATGAATCATATAGATCAGCAGGCTGTGCCGTCCGACCCAGCCGAGCAGGGGCACCCGGACAGACAGGACGCGCGGCGGCCGTCGCAGCAGCAGACGGCCGGCAAACCAGCCGGCCAGATAGAGAAACAGCCACGGCAGGAGCGGGAAATAGTCGCTGGAGGTAAAACCCGGCGCCGGAAAGCCAAAGACGGTGAGCCAGCCGGAGGTGTAGAGCCATTCCGGCAGCTCTGCCAGCACCGTGCCGCCCAGCGAGATCACCCCGCGTGAGACTTCCCGCGTGAGCAGAAAGATCAGAAAGCTGGCAATCAGTCCGGCCGCCGGCGGGATCCGCCGCAGCAGCGGCGCGGCCCATGTGGCCAGCAGCAGGCTGCACCCGAGCAGGTTGAGCACGCCGAACCAGATCGCCTGTCCCGGCGTGACCAGCACGGTGACCGCCGTCACGATCAGCCCGCAGGCGTTCACCAACAGCCCGTTTCGCACCCGGTGTCGGCTGAGATGCCAGCTCAGGCCGGAGATCAGGATAAAGGTCCAGCAGATCCCCTGCTGCCAGAGACGGACTGCGCCGATCTCCCGCCAGCCGGGCAGCAGACCGTAGAGAATGTATACGTCAAACAGGAAGTGATAGGCCACCATATTCACCACCGCCAGGCCGCGCAGGCCGTCGATGAGATGGTATCGGGACGGTTGTTCCATGCAATCTCTCCCCTTTCGCCGCCGCGCGGGCGCGGCGCTTTCAGTATAGCACAGGCGGCCACTCCGGTCTATCCCCCGCCCGCGCGCCATACCATACTTTATCAGGTGCCGGAAAGGGGTGTTGGACGACATGCATCTGTTTGCCGTGGCGGCTGCCGCCGTCTACGCGGCCGCGCTGCTGTGCTTTCCACAGGCCGGAGCGGAGGCGGCACAGGAGGGGCTGGCGCTGTGCGCGCGGGTGATTATCCCGTCTCTGTTTCCCTATTTTGTCCTCTCGGAGCTGGCCATCGGGCTGGGGCTGGCCCAGTGGCTGGGCCGCAGACTTGCGCCGATGATGCGGCCGCTCTTTCACGTCGGCGGTGCGGGCGGTGCGGCCCTGGCCCTCGGCATGGTGGGCGGCTATCCGGTCGGGGCGGGCACGGCGCGCACACTGCTGGAAGAGGGCGCCTGCTCCCGGGCCGAGAGCGAGCGCCTGCTGCGCTTTTGTAACAACGCCGGACCCGCGTTCGTCCTCTCGGTGGCGGGGGTCTCCGTCTTCGGGAGCCTCGCGGCCGGGGCGCTGCTGCTGGCGGCGCATCTGACGGCCGCGCTGCTGGTGGGCGTCCTCCTGCGCGGGCCGCGCGAGGATGCCTCCCCCGTCCGGACAGCCTCCCCCGCCCCGCGGACACGCCGGGAGGGCGCGCTCCTGCCGCGCAGCGTGCGCCGGGCGCTGGAGTCCACCCTCCAGGTGTGCGCGTACATCGTGCTCTTCGGCGTCTTTCTCGGCCTGGCGGAGGCCGTCACGGCCGGCCTGTCCCTGCCGGACTGGCTGCGCGCGCTGCTGCGGGGGATCTGCGAGCTCTCCAACGGCATCTGCTCGCTGGAGGGGCTAGGTGACCGGAGAGCCGCCATGGCGATCGCCGCCTTTCTGCTCGGCTGGGGCGGCCTGTGCGTCCACTGCCAGACCGCCGCTCTGCTGGAGGGCAGCGGCCTGCCGCTCGCCCCCTACCTGCGCGCCAAGGCGCTGCAGGGGGCGATCTCCGCCGGGCTGGTCTGGCTGGTGCTGGGGCTGTTCCCGGCGTGGATGCCGGTCTCTACGGGCGCCGGCCGGGTGGAGACGCAGCCTCCCCTCTCGCTCATCGCCGGCGCGCTGGCCCTGGTTGCAGTCCTTCTGCTGTCAAAAAGAGCTGGAAAAAGACAGGCAGAGCGGTTATAATCATGGCAAAGAGATTTTCCGGCCCGGCCGGAGAGGAGGGACTTCCTATGCTGTTTCGAAGCGAGATTGAGCCGCGCTGTGCCTACTGTCAGCACGGCGAGGCGTTGGATGGGCAGTCGGTGCTCTGCCCGAAAAAGGGCGTGGTGGACGGCGGCAGCCACTGCCGCAGCTTTTCCTATGACCCCTTCCGCCGTACACCGCCCGCCCAGCTCGCGCCCGACTTCAGCCGCCTGCGCGCGGAGGACTTCTCCCTCACCGGTCCGGAGGAGGAGCGTTGAGCGGCGCGTGCGGAAATTTTTTCCAGCGCATATTTCTCCCCCGCAGCGGCCATAGTAACGTCGTGGACGCCATGAGCTTCCCAGCGGAGGAGGGAGAACTACTATGCTCGACAAGATCACTCTGATCCTGACCATCATCGGAGGTCTGAACTGGGGCCTGATCGGCCTGTTTCGCTTCGACCTGGTCGCGTTTCTGTTCGGCGGCTCGGACAGCCTGATCAGCCGGATCGTCTACACCGTTGTCGGCCTGTGCGCGATCTGGTGCATCTCGCTACTGTTTCGCAACACGGACACCGCGCGCACGGAAGCTGCGCATTAACCCCCTGCTCATCCGGCGCGTTCGCCGGGCAGGTCCGGCGGCCAGGGTTCTCCGGGAGCTCTGGCCGCCCTGTTTTTGCCGCGCGCAGCGCCTCCTCTCCCCTGGAGCGGCATAAAATATTGCTTGCCTTTTCGGACAGCTCTCGCTATAATATGGGCCAGAAACCAGTCTTAAACGTTCTATCTGCACGGCAGCCTGCCGTGTAGACGTCAGGAGAAAGGTAAATTTTTTTGCTGATCCTCCCAGCCTGCGCAGGAGATTCGGCACGGGCTTGGAGGGCAGGCATGGCCGTGGTATCCAACGTAACCAATCAAATTATCTCCTATCTGTGTCAGAACATTCGCGACGGCTCATGGCCGCTGGGCAGCCGGCTCCCCTCGGAGCATCAGCTCTGCCAGACGCTGGGCGTCAGCCGTACCAGCGTGCGCAGCGCCCTGCAGCAGCTCGGCGCGCTCGGCATCGTGGAGAGCGTACGCGGCAAGGGGACCTATCTGCGCTCCCTCGACCTGTCCGCGCTGGAGGCGGCGGTTCCGATGCAGTCGCCGGAGCGCCTGCGCCATCTGATGGAATTTGCCCGTCTGGTCTGGCCCTCGCTGTGCGGTAACCTCGCCTGCGGGATTGAAGAGGGCAGCCTGCTGGCACTGGAGCAGACCGCCAGGGAACTGCACACACTGGAGCCCGGCGCGTGGAAACGCCTGATTCACCTGGCGATGGAATTTCACTACGCCCTCGCCACCCCATTCCACAACCCAATCCTGACCGAACTGGCGGAAAACTTCCTGCGGGAGCTGGCCAGCTATCCCTGCGTGGACAATTGGAATCTCGTCTATCATGGGCTGCTGTACTACTTCGATCTCCTGCTGCTCGCCCTGCGCAAGCACGAGCGCGAGCAGGCTTCCGCCATCATGGACGACTATCTCCGCCACTCTGCCGAGTTTTGCTACCAGCTTTCAACGCCCAGCGGCCAGGAGGCGGAGGCAGAGAGCGCACCGCCGGAAAAGAGGTCTTGACAGACGCCGCCGGCGGTGTTATATTACTCTCACAGACACCCCCCTGGGGTGGGGTAATTCTCCCCAGGTTTTCGGCTGCCGCAGAAAATGGAGGTCGATCCCGCATATGAAACAGTCCTTTGCCATCACCGGCATGAGCTGCGCCGCCTGCAGCGCCCATGTGGAGCGCGCGGTAAACGCCCTGCCGGGCATCCGGTCCGCCAGCGTCAACCTGCTGGCCAACAGCATGACGGCGGAGTTTGACGAGTCCGTCCTCTCCGTCGAGCAGATCTGCCAGGCGGTGGAGCAGGCCGGCTATGGCGCCTCCCCCACCGGGGGCAGCGCCCGGAAGCAGGCTGCCCAGGCCGACCCGCAGGTGCTCGTAGACCAGGAGATCCGCGCGATGCGCCACCGGCTGATCTGGTCCGTCGTCTTTCTGGTCCCCCTGTTCTACCTCGGCATGGGGCACATGATGGGCCTGCCGCTGCCCGGCTTTCTGACCGGAGCGGAAAACGCGATGGTCTATGCCCTCGCCCAGCTCATCCTGGTCCTCCCCATCCTCTATCTGAACGACAAGTACTTCACCAACGGTTTCCGCTCCCTCGCGCGGCGCGCGCCCAACATGGACTCGCTGATCGCCATCGGCGCGGCGGCCGGCATGATCTACTCCGTCTACGCCCTCTTTGTCATTGCCGCCGCCCTCGGGCGGGGCGATCTGGAGACGGCGCACGAGTACCAGATGAACCACCTCTATATCGAGTCCGCCGGCATGATTCTCACCCTGATCGACGTCGGCAAGTATCTGGAGACGCGCAGCAAGGGCAAGACCTCGGACGCCATCCGCCACCTGATCGGGCTTCAGCCCAAGACGGCTCGCGTCCTGCGCGGCGGCGCGGAGACGGAGGTGCCCATCGAAGAGGTGCAGGTGGGCGACCGCATCGTGGTCCGGCCGGGCCAATCCATCCCGGTGGACGGCGTCGTGGAGGAGGGCTCCACCTCTGTCGACGAGTCCGCTCTGACCGGCGAGCCCATCCCGGCGGAGAAACACCCGGGCGACAAGGTCTCCGGCGGCACGATCAACGGCAACGGCACCTTCACCTTCACCGCCTCCCGCGTCGGGGAGGACACGACGCTCGCGCAGATCATCCACCTGGTGGAGGAGGCCTCCGCCTCCAAGGCGCCCATCGCCAAGCTGGCTGACCGGGTGGCGGGCATCTTTGTCCCCGTCGTGCTCGGCATCGCGCTGGTGACCGCCGTCGTCTGGATGCTGGTGACCAGCTCGGTCACCTCCGCCCTCACCGCCGCGATGTCAGTGGTGGTGATCTCCTGCCCCTGCGCGCTCGGACTGGCCACGCCGGTGGCCATCATGGTGGGCACCGGCAAGGGCGCGGAGCTGGGCATCCTCTTCAAGTCCGCCGAGAGCCTGGAGACGCTGCACAAGGTGAACACCATTGTGCTGGACAAGACCGGCACCATCACCCGCGGCAAGCCCCAGGTGACCGACCTGCTGCCCGCCGCCGGGCGCGGCGAGGAGGAGCTGCTCGGCCTGGCCGCCTCGCTGGAGGCCGCCTCGGAGCACCCGCTGGCGGAGGCAATCGTCACCCTCGCCCAGGCGCGCGGGACCGAGACCCGGCCGGTGCGGGACTTCCAGGCCAAGCCCGGCCTCGGACTCACCGCCCGCATCGGACAGCACGCCTATGCCGCCGGCAACCGCCGCCTGATGGCGGAGCTGGGCGTGCAGATCGACGCGGCGCAGGCGGAAGCCCTCGCCGACAGCGGCAAGACCCCGCTCTACTTCAGTGAGGACGGGCGCTATCTCGGCACCATCGCCGTGGCGGACCTGGCGAAGGAGACGAGCGCGCGCGCCATCCACGCGTTGCAGAGCGAGGGGATCGAGGTGGTCATGCTCACCGGAGACAACGCCCGCACCGCCCGCGCCGTCGCCGCCCCGCTCGGCATCCGCCAGGTGGTCGCCGAGGTGCTCCCGCAGGACAAGGAGCGGCAGATCGCCCGCCTGCAGGCCGAGGGCAAGACGGTCGCCATGGTGGGCGACGGCATCAACGACGCCCCCGCCCTCGCCCGGGCGGACGTGGGCATCGCCATCGGCGCAGGCACCGACGTGGCGATCGAGTCGGCGGACGTGGTGCTGGTCAAATCCGACCTCACCGATGCGGCGGGCGCGGTGCAGCTCTCGCGCAAGGTGATCCGGAACATCCGGCAGAACCTGTTCTGGGCCTTCTGCTACAACTGCCTCGGCATCCCGCTGGCCGCCGGCGTGTTCTATCCCCTGCTCGACTGGCAGCTCAGCCCGATGTTCGGCGCCGCGGCGATGAGCCTCAGCTCGGTCTGCGTGGTCTCCAACGCCCTGCGCCTGCGCCTCTTCCGCCCCAAATATCCCGAAGGCGTCTCCGCGCCCGTCGAGCCGGAGGTGCTCAGCCAAGCCTGCCCCATTCCAAACCAAGCAAAAGGAGAAGATGTCACCATGACCAAAACACTCACTGTCAACGGCATGATGTGCCAGCACTGCAAGGCCACCGTGGAGAAGGCCCTCTCCGCCCTCGAGGGCGTGAGCGCCTGCACCGTCGACCTGGACGCCAAGACCGCCACCTGTACTCTGTCCGCCCCGGTGGACGACCAGGTGCTCTCCGACGCCGTCACCGACGCGGGCTACGAAGTGGTCTCCGTCCGGTGAAGGCGGACCAGAGCAAAGTCACCCGCCTGCTCAAGACCGCGCGCGGACAGATCGACGGCATTCTGCGCATGGTGGAGGAGGACCGGTACTGCGTGGACATCTCCAACCAGCTGATGGCCACGCAGTCCATCCTCTCGCGGGTGAACGCCGAGGTGCTCAAGGCCCACATGTCCCACTGCGTGCGCGAGGCGATGCAGGCCGGCGACGCCGAGGCAGAGGAGAAATTGCAGGAGATCACCGACCTGCTGGACAAGCTGGTGCGCAGGTGATTCCCGCCCCTTCAGACAAACAGGACGCATTTCCCGGGAAACGACTCGGGAAATGCGTCCTGTCTTTCCTATCAGTCCCTGTCAAAAACAGCCAGCAGCTCTTCCGGCCGGTCGAGGAGGAACTTCGGCCCCAGCGCGGCGAGCTGCGCCCGGTCCCGGAAGCCCCAGGTCACGCTGGCGCAGTCCAGCCCGGCGTTTTCGGCGGTGGCGCGGTCCACCTCGGAGTCTCCGACGTAGAGACACTCCGCTGGGGTCTTCCCGAGCCGGCGCAGGACCTCCTGAACCATGTCGGGGTAGGGCTTGCGCCGCAGGCCGGCGTGCTCCCCCATGGAGACGGCCATGTAGTCTCCGAAGAAGTGTCGACTGAGGGGTCCCACCGCCTCGTCCGGCTTGTTGGAGACCACCGCCATCGTGACCCCCCGGCGGCGAAGCTGCTCGAGCAGGTCGAGGATGCCGGGATAGGGCTTGGTCTCAATCAGGTTATGCGCGGCGTAATAGCGGCGGTACCAGGCGGCCACCTCCTGATAGCGCGCGTCCTCCCGCGGCCAGGGGAGCATCTGGTCCATCAGCACGAGGACGCCGTTGCCGACGCTGGCGCGCACCTTCTCCAGCGTCACCGGCGGGAGGCCCGCGTGGGCCAGCGCGGCGTTCACCGCGGCGGCGAGGTCGTCGAGCGTGTTGAGAACGGTGCCGTCCATATCGAAGATCACAGTATTGTAGGCCATGATATCACCCTCCTTCGCCCCGTTTCGGGGCAGGAGTATTGTACCATGTCCGCCGCCGCTATTCCAGCTTTTTCCGCAGGTGTTCCACCGCGCGGCGCTCGATGCGGGAGATCTGCACCTGGCTGACGCCGACAATGCGCGCGGTCTTCTCCTGGGTCAGGCCGCGAAAGTAGCGCAGGGCGATCACGGTGCGCTCCCGCTCCGGCAGCTCCGCCACCGCCTGGCGCAGGGAGACCGACTCGACAATCTCCCCCTCGATCCCCTCGTCCCCCAGCGCGGACTCCAGGGTGAGCCCCTCCACTGTCTCGCTCTGGAGGGAGGCGACCGCGCCGGTGGCCGTCTCCGCTGCGGCGATCTCCTCCGGGGCCAGGCCGGTCTCCGCGGCCAGCTCAGAGAGCGTCGGCTCCCGGCCGAGGGAGGCGGTCAGCCGTCCCCGGGCCGTGTGGAGCTGGACCGCCTGCTCCTTCAGGGTGCGGCTGACCTTGACCGGCCCGTCGTCGCGCAGGAAGCGGCGAATCTCCCCGGCGATCTTGGGGACGGCATAGGTGGAGAACTGGGTGCCGTAGTCCGGGTCAAAGCTCTCCAGCGCCTTGAGAAAGCCGATGCAGCCGAGCTGGAAGAGATCCTCCGCCTCCGCTCCACGACCGAGATAGCGGCGCACGATGCTCCAGATCAGCTTGTCGTTTTCCGCCAGCAGGGTCTCCCGCGCCGCCTCGTCCCCCCGCTGCGCGGCCTCGAGCAGCTGGCCCTGCCGCAGCGTCATGGCCGGGTGCGCACCGAGATCTTCTTGCGCATGGCGACCGTCGTCCCCTTGCCCGGTGCGGAGCGGATTTTGACGGTGTCCATAAAGCTCTCCATAATGGTAAAGCCCATCCCGCTGCGCTCCTCGCCGCCGGTGGTGTACATCGGCTGGCGGGCCTTGTCGATATCCGGAATGCCCGCGCCCCAGTCCTGCACCACCACCTCCAGCCAGTGCTCCGGGTAGATGCGCAGCTTGAGCACCACCCGGCCCAGCCGGTCGGGGTAGCCGTGCACGATGGCGTTGGTCACCGCCTCGGACACCGCCGTCTTGATATCCCCCAGCTCCTCCAGGGTGGGGTCGAGCTGGGCGGCAAAGCAGGCCGCGCCGGCGCGGGCAAACGCCTCGTTCGCGCTCCGGCTGAGAAATTCAATTTTTGCGCTGTTGATCGCTCTCATCGGTATGTACCATCCTCTCTCACGAACGGGTCTGCATGGTGACCAGCCGGTGAATGCCCGCCATGCGCAGCACCCGGGCCGCCTGCGCGGGCACAGCGGTGAGGCTCAGCGCCCCGCCCAGCTCTGACATCGCGCGGTAGGCCCGCAATACCAGCGCAATGCCGGAGGAGTCCAGAAAGGTCACGCCGGAGAAGTCCAGCTCCAGCTCCTGCGGCAGGCGCAGCGCCAGCTCCCGCTCCAGCCGGGCGGTCCACTCGCCCGCGCTGTGGTGGTCAATCTCTCCGCACAGGGTCCAGCGCATCCTGCGTCCCTCCATCTGGCATGTCGTCGGCATCTCCGGTCCCTCCTGCCCAAACAAAAAATCACCCCGCGCGCCCGGCCGCCAGGCGGTCCGGGGTTACAGGGTGATTGTAGCGCAGCAGCGCCAAAAAGTCTGACGAAAGCGGGGAGGGGGCGGAAATTTCGGCGCAGATTCCGCCCCTCACGGGGATTTGCCGCCGCCCGGCAGATCCCAGAGGCGCCCGCAGCACCAGCGCGCGGCGGCGCTCGCGCCCAGGCAGACGAGCGCCAGGCCCGCCGCCCCGGGCAGTCCCGCCACGCCGGCCGAGAGCAGGCTGCCGGTCATGCAGGCCGCCCAGAGCGCCAGCAGCACCGCGCCGCCCAGCCCGAGGCGCAGCAGTACACCGCGCACGCGCCCCGTCCGGCCGCACCGCTGCGTCTCTCTGTCTGTCGCCGCCATGTGATCCTCTCCCTCATCATTTGATATCCATTTGGATATCATACGGTAAAGATAGCACAGGCTTGGTGTATTGTCAAGATAGCCAAACAGCTATCAGGAGGGATCACATGGCCTGTTATCCGCGCATCCGCGACCTGCGGGAGGACCACGATCTGACCCAGCGGCAGGTGGCGGAATACCTGCATATGCCGCAGTCCCAGTACAACCGCTACGAGCGCGGGCTGCGGGATATCCCCACCGACGTGCTCATCGCGCTGGCCCGGCGCTTTCACACCTCCACGGACTACCTGCTCGGCCTGACCGATCAGCCGGAGCCCTACCGCCCGGCCCGCCCGCGCGGGGACAAATAGTCCCCGCCGTCAGGAGGGCGTAAACAGCGCGTCCACCGTGAGGCCCAGCTCCGCGGCCAGACGGAAGGCCAGCGACAGCGTCGGGTCGTACTTGTTGTTCTCAATCGCGTTGACCGTCTGGCGGGAGACGCCGCACCGCTTGGCCAGCTCCTCCTGGGACAGGCCGAGCTCTTTGCGCCTGATTCGGATCCGGTTCTCCATCTCAGCCTCCGTGCCGCATTTTGTAGTACATTAGGGCGGCAAAATAGACGATTGCGGTGACTTCCAGGCTGATAAAAGGATTTACGCTCATCGGCTGCGCCCGGACGAAATTTTCAATCACGTCGAGCACCGTCTTGCCGACGGTCGCCAACAGGGTAAAGGAACTGGCCTTCCAGACGATGACCTGATTGCGCTCGTCCCCCGGCAGGAGCAGGGAGAGCAACATGACCAAGTCCAGTATGACGAATACGACCAAGACGGCGACCAGGAAAATCATGGCGCCCACCGGCATACCATCTGACATTTTCATCACTCCTCACATACATCGTTCTGTCTCTGTGTCTTCTGAGCGCTCATTGGTGTCAAAACTTTTTGACATTCAAGGCCGTCAGTGCCCTGATGTCAAATTCTTTTGACATCTATAGCATACACGGTGCAGGCTTCGTTGTCAAGAGTTTTTGACATTTTATCTTCTGCCGCATAGCAATGGGACGCCCCCGGAGAACACAGGTCTGTTCTCTGGGGGCGTCTGCATGTCAAAAGGTCCCGCCGGCTTC
>DGYMR06203__coassemble_1981_pt1 | contig 11101 bp, 11 predicted proteins | sample DGYMR06203__metabat2_low_PE_036 | metagenome-assembled genome bin DGYMR06203 | reverse complement strand
GCTGGCACTGCTGACGATTCCTCCGGCCCTGGCCGCGCCGATGTCCTCTGAACTGCGCCTGGCCCTTGCGGCACAGTTTTGCTGGTTCCTTGCCGCGGCGGGACAGATATCCTTCCTGCCGGAGCAGCCTGCGCAGCGAAGCATACACGTGCGTGACGGCCGGATGCCGCACGCGAAAGGAGAAGAGCACCATGTGTGAGAAGATGGAACAGACCCCTGCCGCCGCTGCCGCGGCGATCCCGGCCCCGGAGGAGACGGCCGCCCGCCCGGAGATCTCTTTTGACCAGTTCGAGGCCGTGCAGATGACCGTGGTCAAGGTCAAGGCCTGCGAGACGGTGAAAAAGTCGAAGAAACTTCTCTGCTTCCAACTCGACGACGGGAGCGGGACGGACCGGCAGATTCTCTCCGGGATCGCGGCTTGGTATACCCCGGAAGAGCTGGTGGGGAAGACCCTGGTTGCGGTGACCAACCTCGCGCCGCGCAAGATGATGGGCCTCGAGTCCCAGGGAATGCTGCTCTCGGCAGAGAAGGACGGAAATCTGACCCTCGTTATGCTGGATGACGCGATCCCTGCCGGGGCGACGCTCTGCTGAGCGCTGGCGGCAGATCAGCCGGAAATACATGAGGAATTGGAATGGAAGCGGAGAGCGTGGAAAAGAAGCAGGGATTTTGGAGCTGGCTTTTGGGCGGTTCAAACCAGATGGTTGAGCGGGACGAGGACAGCTATTTCATGGATTTGTTTCGGAATGCATTTCCCAACTGCCGTATGGAGTACCGTATGCCGGTGCGGCGGCTCAACCAGTCGGCGCAGGGACCGTGCCAGGAGATCGATTTTGCCTTTTTCTCTCATGAGCGCTGTGTGTTGGCTGTCTACCTGGGGGAGACGCCGCCGGACAGCAAGCGCGCGGAATATCAGAATACGAGAAGGGCGCTCGAGCAGGTGGGCGCGCGCTGTCTCTACTTTGCCCGGTCACCGCACAATGACTCCGCGAAGGTCACCGAACAGGTCGCCGTGGCGCTGCGCCGCGCGGAAGAGCCGGAGTCGGTTTGGTCCGTTCCGGCCGCGTATGACGGCCTGGCAGAGTCGTTTGCCGCCCTGTTCTCGTCTGCGTTTCCCAATTATCAGATTGCGCGCAATGTGCCATCGCGCCAGCTGAGTCCGTATGCGGCGGAGTGGTATGCCCCGGTGGATTTTGCCTTCTACCGGGGCGGGCGCTGTGTGCTGGCCGTATGTCTGTGCGAAGATAATTACCGCAACCGGAAGTTTATGGGTGTCCAGGAGTCGATGGAGTCGGCCGGGATACCGTATCTGCGGTTTTTCCGGAAATTCCCAAACGAGCGGCAGTATGTGCTCGACCGGGTGGCCCGGGCGTTGCGGTGACTGCCGGTGGCCCGGCAAATGAATTGGGCAAAATAGGGCGGCAGGGAATGCATTGCACCTGCGGCGGGCCAAGCGCCATCCCGAGAGACGGTCTTGCAGGTGGCCGGATGGCGTACGGTCTGGTCTCCCAGATACTGGGATTTAAGTCCCTTCTCCGCTGGCCTGTTTTGGGGCGGCGCTGTGCGACGCGATGGCGTGTACGGCGCCGCCTTTTATCATTTGGGAGGATGCAATGAGTATTTTAGACCTTCTGGATGAGCCAGCCGTCTGGCAGCGGTTTTTAGAGGACCGCATGGCGGCCGGACACTGGTCCAGGACGGAACAGGAGGATATCAGCACATTTGTTTCGCGGGAAGAATACCGTGATATGGTGGCCCGGATTGTGCGGGGAGCATCTCTGCCGCTGCCGGAGAAACGCCTGCTCAGCAAGATGGGCACGGAGAAAAAGCGGGTTGTCTATCAGTTTCCGCGGGAGATGAACTATGTGCTCAAGCTGCTTACCTGGCTGTTGGGCCGGTATGACGGCATTTTTGCGGACAATCTCTGGTCTTTTCGGCGTGGGCGGACCGCGCGTCAGGCGGTGCGGTGGCTGATTGCCAGGCGGGGGATAGAGCGGCTCTACAGCTACCGGATGGATGTGCACGACTACTTTAATTCAGTGGATATCCATTGCCTGATGTCCATGCTCGAGCGCATTTTTGCCGCGGACCAGCCGCTGCTGGACTTTTGCCGCCGGCTGCTGTGCTCAGATGAGGCGTTGCAAGATGGCAAGGTCATCCGGGAGCTGAAGGGGATCATGGCGGGCGTGCCGGTAGCCTCCTTTTTTGCCGACGTCTATCTGATGGAGATGGACGCGTATTTCGCCGCGCGGGGCGTGATCTATGCCAGGTATTCCGACGATGTGATCGTCTTTGCCGAGACGGAGGCGGAGCGGGAGGAATTTGCCGGTCTCATCGGCGATTTTTTGCGCGAACGCCATCTGACTTTCAATCCGGATAAAGTCGAGCGGACCGCGCCGGGAGAGCGCTGGAGTTTTCTCGGCATCTCTTACTGCGCGGGCGTGGTGGATGTCTCACCGGTGTCAGTGCGAAAACTTAAGGGGAAGCTTCGGCGCAAGGCGAGGGCGCTGCTGCGCTGGCGGGAGCGCAAAGGCGCCCCGCCGGAAGCGGCCATGCGGGCCTATATCCGCCATTTTAATCGCAAGCTCTATGAAAACCCGGTGCAGAGCGAACTGACGTGGTGCCGGTGGTATTTTCCCCTCATCACAACGGCGCAAAGTTTGCGGGAGCTGGACCGTTATATGCAGCAGTGCATCCGCTACCTCGCCACCGGGCGGCATACCAAAGCAAATTATAACCTGCGCTATGAGACAATTCGTGCCCTGGGTTACCGCTCCCTCGTGTCGGCCTATTACGCTCAGCTGTGCCGTCCGGACAGTGTGCCGGAAAGACCGGGGTGAACGAGAAAAAATTTCAGGAACCTGCGTTTTCCCATTGCATTTTGCAGAGGAAGCGTATATAATGACATTGTTAAAGAATGAACAATCTCCGCCACTACCAGAACGACAAAAATGGAGGTCATCTGACAATGAAAGACATCTATGTAGTCAACTGCTGCCGCACTGCCATCGGCAAGTTCCAGGGCAGCCTGTCCAACGTCCCCGCCGCTGAGATGGGTGCGATCGTGGTCAAAGAGGCGCTCAAGCGCGCCGGCGTTGCCCCGGAGCAGGTCGACGAGGTCATGTTCGGCTGCATCCTGACCGCCGCTCAGGGCCAGAACGTGGCCCGCCAGGTGGCCGTAAAGGCCGGCATCCCGCTGAAGGTGCCCGCTTACACGGTCGGCATGGTCTGCGGCTCCGGCATGAAGAGTGTCATCGAGGGCGCGCGCGCCATTCTGGCGGGCGACGCTGACGTCATTGTCGCCGGCGGCACGGAAAACATGACGATGGCCCCCTATGCCATGCCTGCCGCCCGCGGCGGCGCGCGTATGGGTGACACCAAGATGGTGGACACCATGATTCGCGACGGCCTGTGGGACGCGTTCAACAACTATCACATGGGCACCACCGCTGAGAACATCTGCGACATTTGGGGCATTACCCGTGAGGAGCTGGACGCGTTTGCCGCCTCCTCCCAGCAGAAGACCGAGGCCGCCCAGAAGGCCGGCAGGTTTGACGACGAGATTGTCCCCGTGCCCGTGAAGGTGAAGAAGCAGATTGTCGAGTTTAAGGTGGACGAGTTCCCCCGCGCCGGCACCACCGAGGCGACGCTGGGCAAGCTGCGCGGCGCCTTCCCCGTCGGTCCGGACGGCGTAGAGGATACCGTGGAGCACACCTTCGAAGTGACTGAGGTTCACGAGGCGGATGCCCACAAGCATGTCCAGCGCGTGACCGCCGGCAACGCCTCCGGAATCAACGACGGCGCGGCCGCCATTATCCTGGCCTCCGGCGAGGCGGTGGAGAAGTACGGCCTCAAGCCGATGGCCAAGCTGGTCTCCTGGGGCCAGGGTGGCGTCGATCCGAAGATCATGGGCGTCGGCCCGGTGCCCGCCTCCCGCCAGGCGATGGCGAAGGCTGGCCTGACCATCGAGGACATCGACCTGGTCGAGGCGAACGAGGCGTTTGCCGCTCAGTCCGTCGCCGTGGCCCGCGAGCTGCACTTTGACATGAGCAAGGTCAACGTCAACGGCGGCGCGATCTCTCTGGGCCATCCCGTGGGTGCCTCCGGCGCGCGCATCATCGTCACCCTGCTGCACGAGATGGCCAAGCGCGAGGATGCCAAGAAAGGCCTGGCGACCCTCTGCATCGGCGGCGGCCAGGGCGTGGCCACCATCTTCGAGAAGTGCTGATTTAGGCGTCATCGGTGAGATAGCAATTTCAAAGGCGTGCTGCGAAACCCGCAGCACGCCTTTGCGTGTCGACAAAGTCGACACGCTCGAACAAAATCTACGATTTCGTTCGAAATATGCGGCCGACCCGCGCGCCCCTTCGGGGCACACTCCCGGCCTCCCTGTGTTTTTGGGCCGGTACATGCCCGTCCCAAAAACGATATTTTACTTTATTTTGTTGCTACCGCAACAAAACTCCTGCGGAGGGCTTTCTAAACTTTTAGACTGCATTTAAAACCGGAAAATACTTTTTCGCCAGTCTGAGGCGTGCTGCAAAACTCATAGCACGCCTTTTCTGCAAAGCAAGGAGGAAAAGCGCCATGAAAATTACCGTGTCCGGCCTTGTAAACGTCGAGACAACGGTCTCAGTCCGGGGCTTCCCAATTCCCTATTATCCGATTGACTATCCCTTTTTCGGCGTCGGGTCTGACGTCTCCGGTGTAGGCTACAACCTGGCCAAGGCGCTGCGCACCCTGGGAGATGAGGTCAGCCTGATCTCCTACATCGGACAGGATGAGGAGGCGGGCCGCATCCTCCGTCAGCTGGAGGCAGACGAAATTGACTGTGCTCATATCCGCCGGACCCTGCGCGCCACGCCGGTCTCCGTCGTCCTCTATGACGAATCGGGCCGGCGGCAGATCTACTGTGACCTGAAGAACGTCCAGGACCAGCAGCTCCCGGCCGGGGAGCTGGACGCCCTGCTCTCGGACAGCGACCTGATTGCCGCCTGCAACATCAGCTTCAACCGTTCGCTGCTCGAGCGGGCGAAGGCGCTGGGCAAGACGCTGGCCACCGACGTCCATGTGCTCGGCAATCTAGAGGACGAGTATAACCGCGCCTTTCTGGAGGCGGCGGATATCCTCTTTTGCAGCGACGAGCAGATCCCCTGCCGGCCGGAGGACTTCCTGCGGCAGATGCGCGCGCGCTATCCGATGCGCACCGCCGTCATCGGGATGGGGGCCTACGGGGCGATGCTCTACGAGCGCGAGGGGGACCGCATCTGGCATCTGCCGCCGGCCCGGGCGCAACGGGTGGTCAACACCGTCGGCGCGGGGGATGCCCTCTTCTCCGCTTTCCTGCACTATTACGGGAAGGGGATGGAAGCACTGCCCGCGCTGGAACGGGCGCAGATTTTCGCCGCGCGGAAGATCGCCCATTCCGGCGCCTCCGTGGGCTTTAGCCGGGAGGAAGAGGTGGAGGAGCAGTGGCGCGGGAGTGAGCGCACCGTCAATCCCATCCAATAGCGGGAAAAGGGCCGGCACAACGCGCCGGCCCATGAGGCTGTCAAAAAAGTATTTTTGACAGCCTTTCGCGCAAATGCAAGCATTTGCGCGAGTTTGCAGTCTCGCTGCGCGCACTCCCTTCGGTCGCACACTTGCGAGACTATCAGTATTTTTGGCCCGGTACATGCCCGTGCCAAAAATGAATTGGACTCTATTTGGCTCTTCGAGCCAAACTCGGTGAGACCTTTTTGACACTATGAAGGGCCGGCACAATGCGCCGGCCCATACTTTATGCCGCAATCGCCCGCTCAGAACGTGACGGTTCTCGGCGGTGCAGTGAAGGAGGAGAAGGTGGCGGTCCCGTTCGTGAGGGCGAAAATCTGCGTGTTCCCGTCCCCCGGCTGGTACATGCCCCGCAGAGAGGGATAGGCGTCGAGCATGTGCTCCTGGGCCGCGAGGTCAGGCACCTCCACCGCCGTGGCCGACACGCGCAGCCAGCGCCCGTCGGCAGAGCAGGCGCACAGCTCCACCTGCGGGTGGGCCAGCATCTGTCGGGAGACCTCCTTTCGCGCGCCGGTTTGAATAGTGAGCTGTCCGTTGTAGAGGTCAATCGTGCCGAACGGACGAACCCGCGGCTGAGTGCCGTCCAGCGTGGCAAGGTAGTAGGTGCCGCACTGCTTCAAGAAATCGTATACTTCCTGCATAAGCGTCTGCCTCCTTTGTCCCTAGAGGGGAAGATACTGTTATTATAGAACGGGACGAGACGAACTGCAAGGGAGCGGCGCTTTTCCGCCCGCGCGCGGAAAAGCGGTTGCCGCCGCGGTCCGGCAGTGCTACAATAAGCGAGATGCGGTGTTTTGGAGGGGAACATAGGATGAGCCGAAAACTGATCTTTTTAGACATTGACGGCACACTGGCCCTGCCGGGCACGACGGCGCCGGTGCCCTCTGCCCTGCGGGCGATCCGCGACGCACAGGCGCGGGGGCACAGGGTCTTTCTCAGCTCGGGTCGGAACCTGGCGATGATCCGCCCCTTCCTCGGCTACGGGTTTGACGGCGTAGTGGCCAGCGCGGGCGGCTATATCCGCTGCAGAGACCGGGTGCTCTACGACTGCCCGATGACGGACGCCCAGCGGGATGAGACACTCCGCCTGCTGGGGGAGGGGCACGTCCTGCGCACGGTAGAATGCCTGGAGGAGACGTACAGCGACGACCTCGCGGAGGCATTTCGTGACGCCGATCCCAAGCTGATGAACAGCGAGATGATGCGCTGGCACCGCCAGTGCAGCGAAAACCTGGGGATGCGCCCGCTGGCGGAGTACGGCGGCGAGCCGGTATACAAGGTGGCCTTCCTCTGCGCCCGTGAGGATCAGCTCGATTCGGCTCGGGCGCGGCTGGAGGGGGACTTTGCCTTCTGCACCTACCGCTCTGACAGCGGCGGATATCTCAACGGGGAGCTGATCAACCGCTCGTTTGACAAGGGACGTGCCCTGCTGCGCGTCTGCGAGGCCCTCGGCGTGGACGCATCGGACACGGTTGGATTTGGGGACAACCTCAACGACCTGGAGCTCATCCAGACGGCGGGGACCGGCGTCTGCATGGGCAACGGCCACCCCGATCTCAAGGCGCGCGCGGACCTCATCTGCCGGCCGATCGAGGAGGATGGCCTGGCCTGGGCCTTTGTCCACCTCGGCCTCGCGGACCGCCGGTCAGTATGGGAGGCATGAGACTGCTTGGCCGGCGAGAGCTTTGTTGAAGTGTAGCCCCCGCCGTATCTGTGAGGATATACGGCGGGGGCTGCTATCTTAGGGGGATTCTAAGGGCTTATAGACTGGGACTGCGCTTTTCGATTTGGCTTTCTTTTGATGGCCAGCAATTTCATATAGTCATCAAATTCGGCTGTATCGGTCGGCTCAAACATGACCCATTTTCCATCGCGATAGGTTGTTGCCTCATCATATTGCCTGCAAACGGCATTGGAGAGAGTACCTCTTATATTTTCAAATTTTGTTCGTTCCTCTTTCCCAAAGATAATCATGAGACCGACGCAATTGCTTTTTGCGTATAGGCAACAGAGTGTTTTGCCGCCTCTGCGGTATTTGTACTCGTAAGTCCACTTCTTGCCGCCGGCATTCCATAATCGGTCCATTTCATATTTTTCATCAATGGCCGAACATAGCGCTTGCCAAACGTCGAACAAAGATTGTCCAAGCAATTCAGTCATAGCTGATGGAGATGGTATGGTTTCCAACACGGTATCCCCTCCGTAAATTTAGAATCGGCCCCTCTGACACCGGGAAAGCATCTCGAAAAACCACGCGAGAACGCCGACGGAATGTCCAAACCCGCGCTCTATCCGTCAGCTCCGGCGGAGGTAGTCCGCTGCCTCACGCCCTGCCTCGGCGGCCAGACGTTCCTCGTCAACGCCGGTGAGACGGCCGTGCGCGACGGCGATCTCTCCATTGATCACGGTGTAATCCACTGCGCCCTTCCAGCCGACTGTGCCGAGCAGACTCTTCGGGTCTCCACAGGCGGCGGTGAGCTCCAGATGCCGTGTGTCGAGCAGGAAGAAATCCGCGCACTTGCCCACCTCCAGGCTGCCGATCTCCGCCTCCCGGCCGAGCAGGCGCGCGCTGCCGATGGTGGCCAGCTTGAGCATGTCGTAGCCGGAGGGGGCGCGCTCGCTCGCGTGCAGCCGGTGGAGCAGATAGCCCACCCGGAGCTCCTCGAGCAGGTTGGAGCCGTCGTTGCTCGCGCTGCCGTCCACGCCGAGGCCAACCGGCACGCCGAGGGCAAGCATTTCCGGAATGCGCGCCACGCCGGAGGAGAGCTTCATGTTGGATACCGGACAGTGACACACGCCGGTGCCGGTCGCGGCCAGCAGGCGCAGCTCCGCGTCGTCAAAGTGAATCCCGTGGGCGTACCAGACGTCGGGGCCGACCCAGCCCAGCTGCTCCATATACGCCAGTGGGCGCACGCCGGCGGTCTCGAGCATAAAGCGCTCCTCGTCCTTGGTCTCACACAGGTGGGTGTGCAGCCGCACGCCCAGCTCGCGGGCGAGTACGGCGCTCTCGCGCAGCAGGTCCGCCGAGACGGAGAAGGGGGAGCAGGGCGCGAGGGCCACGCGGCACATCGAGCCGAAGGAGGGATCGTGGAAGCGGCGGACTGCCTCCTCGCTGTCGCGCAAGATCTCGTCCACCGTCTGTACGACGGAGTCCGGCGGCAGGCCCCCGTCCTTGCGCGAGCGGTCCATGCTCCCGCGCGAGAGGTGGAGCCGCACGCCGAGGGTCCGCGCCGCCTCCCGCTGCGCGCCGAGCAGGTCGCCCGCAGCCTGGGGAAAGACGTAGTGGTGGTCAAAGACGGTGGTACAGCCGGTCTTGACCAGCTCCCCCAGCCCGACGAGGGAGGAGCGGTATACCGTCTCCTCCCGCAGACCCTTCCAGATCTCGTAAAGGGCGGTGAGCCAGTCAAAGAGTTCGAGGTTCTGCACCTGCGGCAGGTTGCGCGAGAAGACCTGATAGAGGTGGTGATGGGCATTCACCAGACCGGGGTAGCAGAGCATTCCCGTTCCGTCGAGCACCTGGTCCGCCGTCGGGGCCTCCGGGCCGATGGAGCGAATAATGCCGCCCTCGCAGTAGAGATTGACGTCTTGGTAGACCCGGTCCGCTCCGTCACAGGAGACGAGGGCGGCAAGATTTCGAATCAGCAGGCTTGACATTATGATCCTCCTTTCACGCGTCCCGGTCGACGGCGACCTGGCAGGCCTCCATGGCTCGCAGCGCGTTTTCGTGCCGCTCCGGGGTGACCCCGGCGCAGCGGCCGGCGAGTACCCGGATGGGGACCTCCGGAAGAGCCGCCTTCAGGCAGAGCGCGTTGGAGATCACGCAGATATCGGTACACACCCCGCAGAGCACCAGCTCATCTACCGGTTGCTCGCGGTGGATCTCAGTCAGATACGCCGCCAGCTCGGTGGAGCCAAAGGTGGGCTTGTCAAAGACACGGCAGCGGTGCGCACGCGCAAATGCGTCCAGCTCCGGGGCGAGCTGCCAGCCCTCCGTGCCGCGCACACAGTGGACGACGGGGAGATTGCGGCCCTCCTGCGTGTTCAGATAATCCTCGGTGTGGGTGTCGCGGGTGAAGAGGACGGGCCCGTCCCAGGACTGGACGGCGTCCAACACGGCGGGCAGGATGGCGGCGGCCTCCGGCGTGCCCAGCGCGCCGTCGATGAAGTCGCACTGCATGTCAATGACGATAAGAAAACGGTTCATTTGGATGACCTCCTTTTGTTGACAGAGAGCAGCGGATATGCTAGAGTAAATGGGACAAATTGTCCGGGTGAGCACCTACCGACCGTAAGGCTGAGGCTTTGCGGTCGGTTTTTCATCCTTCAGACATCACAGGAGGGAGATCTATGGTACAGCAACTCTGGCCGGTCGCGCTCGTCGTGCTGGCCAACTGCGTCTACAACATCACGACAAAATCCACCCCGTCGCAGGCCAACGCCTTCGCCTCTCTGACAGTGACCTATCTGACGGCGGCGGCCGCGTCGCTGGCGCTGCTGCTGGCGGGCCGGGGCGGCGGCGCGCTGGGGGAGTTTTCCAGCCTGAACTGGACCGCGCCCGTGCTCGGCCTGTCTGCCGTCGGGCTGGAAGTGGGCTATATCTTCCTCTACCGCGCGGGCTGGAAGGTGAACACCGGCCCGCTGGTGGCAAACCTCTGCCTGGCCATCGCGCTCGTATTCCTCGGCCGGCTGCTCTTCGGCGAGTCGGTCACGCCCCGCCAGATCACGGGGATTGCTATCTGCCTGGTCGGGCTGGTGCTCGTCAGCGGGTGAGGGAACAAGAAATGTCTGTCGTCTCTGCGGTGGGGATGCCCCTGTCTGATCGGAAGAGAGTGACACCGGCGTGCCCAGGACAATAGGGACGTATCCCATAACGCTGGGCGACTTTCGGACTGCTGCCCATATTCGCACGGAAAACGACGTTCATCACAGCGGGGCCTCTCTCCGCCGTGCCCGCACGAGCAGCATCATCGGCCGCCGCAGCTCGTCTGCCATGCCGGGCTGGTCCAGCATCTCTGCCGGCGGTTCAGCTTCTTCTACTGCCTCCAGCACAAAGCCGGTCTCCAATAGCCCCATCAAAATCTGGGTAAGCGTGTGGTGATATTTGACCACCTCGCAGCCGAGAAACCGTGTCCGCCGCGGACCGGGGCGGTAATAGTCATCCAACGGCCAGTATAGCGGCTGTCCTTGTGCGTCATAGACCCAGTCCTGCCCGACACCGGCGGTAAAGACCGGGTGTTCGATGTTCATCAGAAATATCCCGCCGGGACGCAGGGTGCGGAAGATGCGCCGGTAAATGTCAGCGAGATCCTCCAAATAGTGCAGTGCCAGATTGGAGACAACCAGGTCCCAGCGGCTTTCTGGGTAGACATAATCTTCTATCTTGCATACACGGTAGGTGATCATTGGGTGGGGGTTACGCGTGCAGGCCTCAGCGATCATCTTTTCACTCTGATCAAGCCCAAGCACTTCAGAGGCGCCTTGGTCGGCGGCAAATCTGCAATGCCAGCCGTAACCGCAGCCCAAATCGAGCATTGCTTTGCCTGCTAAC
>DGYMR06203__coassemble_1976_pt1 | contig 11167 bp, 11 predicted proteins | sample DGYMR06203__metabat2_low_PE_036 | metagenome-assembled genome bin DGYMR06203 | reverse complement strand
CCTTGGTCGGGTCCTTTCCGGAGAAGCAGCCGCCGCCGTGGGCCGCCGCGCCGCCGTAGGTGTCCACGATGATCTTCCGGCCGGTCAGGCCGCTGTCCCCCGCGGGGCCGCCGATCACAAAGCGGCCGGTCGGGTTGACGTAGAACTTCGTCTCCGGGCGCAGACAGCGCTTGGGGAGGTTCGGGCGGATGATCTCCTCGATGACCGCCTCGCGCAGGTCTTTTGTGCTGATCTCGGGGTCATGCTGGGTGGAGACCACCACCACGGGGCACCAGTCCACGTTGCCCGCCTCGTCATAGGCGACGGTGACCTGGCTCTTGCCGTCCGGACGCAGCCAGGGGAGCGCGCCGGTGCGCCGCTTCTCGGCCAGGGCGCGGGTGAGGTTGTGGGCCAGCGCGATGGGGGCCGGCATCAGCTCCTTCGTCTCGCGGCAGGCGTAGCCGAACATCATGCCCTGGTCGCCCGCGCCGATGCGGTCGTCCGCGTCGCCGTCGCCCGACTGCGCCTCATAGGAGCAGTCCACACCCATGGCGATGTCGGGGGACTGGCGGTTCAGGTGGGTGAGCACCGCGCAGCTGCGCGCGTCGAAGCCGCAGCGCGGGTCGGTATAGCCGATGTCCGCCACGGTCTGGCGCACCAGCTCAGGGAGATCCACCGTCGCGCGGGTGGTGACCTCCCCCATCACCATCACCAGGCCGGTGGCGGTCACTGTCTCGCAGGCGACACGGCTCATCGGGTCCTGGGCGAGCATCGCGTCCAGGACGGCGTCGGAGACCTGGTCGCAGACTTTGTCCGGATGGCCCGCCGTGACCGATTCAGAGGTAAAAATTCGTCTGGGCATCTTTCGTTCCTTTCTAAAACACGGCAGTTGCAATGAAACGGACAGCAAACAGCCTGACAGGCGCCGGTTCGACAAAAAAAGCGTATCCTGAGCGGATACGCAGCAGAACGCATGGTTCCCTCATCTTTGCGATAAACCGCTGGACTTGGCACCTTACTCGCACGCCGGACGCGCTCTCCCATGCTGGAACGCGCCCCCTGCGGGCAGGTTGCCGGGCTTCATCGGGCCAATCCCTCCGCCACTCTTGATAAGGCTGTTTTATTGTCTTATTCATTATAGCGGCCACCGGCGGTGGTGTCAAGGAGTTTACAAGTTGATGGAGCGTTACTGTAGAAAATACGCTGCCGCGCCCGGCAGAAGCGCTGCAGAAAGTTTATAGCCATCTGCCAGCCAGCTGCGGCAATCGCAGCCGCCTGGCGAAATGTGCAGCAACAGCTCCCTGGTTTTCTCTCACGTCCGTCTATCTCCAGTGACACGTGATATCTGTATTTGGTTGACACTATATGCTGTTTTGCGGTATTATGGGGTAGGATTTTGTAAGACAGGAAGCTGTAACTCATTTTGCTCTGACTATGGTACAGAGACCCATAACAGGAAAACTGACCGCCGCAAAGCGGCGTTTGGCTGATAACTACTGCTGATAGAAATGGGGAGGGGATCATCTGCGCTGCTATCCGCGCCTGCGCGATTTGCGGGAGGACCACGATCTGACCCAGGCGGAGCTGGTGGAGCGATTGGGGATGCACAAGACCACCTACACCAACTACGAGCAGGGCAAACGGGAGCCTCCCTTTGAACTGATGATTCATCTGGCAGAGTTTTATAATGTGTCGCTGGACTATATCGCGGGCTTGACCAACACGCCACGCCCCCTGTATCCCGCGGCGGCGCCGGGCGTAGGGCGGGGCTGCAAGTCCTCGTTTCGTGCCGACGATTAGCCCTATTTGCACACTCGTACTCCGGCGTTTGCGCGGGAATTTCGGCACTTTTGCCGTTTTTTCGCTTTGGAATGGTTTTTCCGGCATTTTCTCCTTTTCCCCTCTTGACAAGGACGTGGTTGTTGAGTATCATCATGGGGTAGATAGTTAGTCTATTTAACCGTTTTGGGGGAGAGGAGGTCGGTCATGGACAGCTTTGCCGCCAAATTGAATGAGCTTCTGGATGAGACATACCTGAACATCATGACAATGGAAGAGCAAAGCGCCAAGGCCTGCCGCCTCAATCTATCTGCCAGCGAATTCCACCTGCTCCAGGTGGTGGGCCGCGGCGGGAACGACGGCGTCACCGTCAGCGAGATCGCCGACACCATCCACGTCGCCCGTCCCTCCGCCAGCGTGGCGATCAACAAGCTGGCCAAGCGCGGCTTTGTCAGCAAGGAGCGCTGCTCGAGCGACGGGCGGTCCATCCGCGTCCGGCTCACCCGGGAGGGGAGGCTGGCGGATGCCTATCACCGCTACTATCACCGGCAGCTCTTTAATCATCTGACAAGCGAGTTCACCCAGGAGGAGAAGGCCGCGCTCATTCGCGGCGTGGAGAAGCTCAACCGTATCTTCCTGGACACCATCCGCGGCCGGGGCTGAGGCCCGGGGCGGTTCTTTTCCTGTTGTAAAGCCGCAGCGGCGGTTTTGCATAAATACAAACTGTATTATGAGATTTAGGAGGACTTATCATGGACGTTTTTACCAAGCTGACTGAGGTGCTGGCTGACCACACTGGCCGCGACGCTTCCGAGTTCACCAACGACACCACCTTTGAGAGCCTGGGCATCGACTCCCTCGAGACCGTCGAGATGGTCATGGAGCTGGAGGAAGAGCTGGACGCCGAGCTGGAGCTGGACGAGAAGGTCACCACCGTGGGCGAGCTGGTTGCCTTTATTGAGAAGAAGCTGGCCGAGTAATCTTCCCTGTGCGCCATCTGAATCAGATTGCGTAAACCTTTATGATTGAAACTCCAATTTGCAGTCTGCTGGGCATCGCGTATCCCGCTTTGCAGGGGTATGGCCTGGATCGCCGATGGTACCTTGGCCGCCGCCGTCTCACAGGTTGGCGGTCTCGGCATTCTTGCGGTCAAAATGCCCCTGCCGGTGATGTGCAGCGGCAGAGCAGGACTGCTGTGCAGCAGGATGGACAGGCCGTCGGGTGTGGACATCCTTCTGATTAGCCCCCTTGCCGGAGGGACAGCCGCGGCGCGCCGTGAGGCGCGCGGCTGCCGCCCGACCGCTGCCCGGCGCTGATCTTCCGGTCTGCCCCGGGTTATCATTCTGTGGAGGATTCCATGAGTAAAATAGCATTTGTCTTTTCCGGCCAGGGCGCGCAGTACCCCGGCATGGGCCAGTCTCTGGTCCAGGCCAGCCCTGCCGCCAAGGCCGTCTTTGCCCTGTGCGACGCGATCCGGCCGGACACGTCGCTGCAGTGCTTTTCCGGCACGAAGGAGGAGCTGACTGTCACCTCCAACACCCAGCCGGACATGTTTGCCGTCGAGGTCGCCGCCGCCTCTGCGCTGACGGAGGCGGGCATCCGGCCGGACGCGCTGGCCGGTTTCTCTGTCGGAGAGATCAGCGCCCTCGCCTTTTCCGGCGCGCTGCCGGTGGAGGACGCCTTCCGCCTGGTCTGCCGCCGCGGCGAGCTGATGCAGGCCGCCTCTGACGCGGCGGATACCGGTATGGTCGCCGTCGTCAAGCTCCCGCCTGAGCAGGTGGAGGAGCTGGCGGCCCAGTTTGACCAGGTCTATCCGGTCAACTACAACTCTCCCGCCCAGACCGTCTGCGCCGGGCTCCAGTCCTCGATGGACGGCTTCAAGGCCGCTGTCAAGGCCGCGGGCGGCCGCGCCATTCCGCTGCGGGTGGCCGGGGCGTTCCACTCCCCCTTCATGGGCTCCGCCGGGGAGGGGATGGTGGAGGAGCTGAAGAACTACTCCTTTACCCAGCCCAAGTACACCCTCTACTCCAACGTCACGGGCAAGCCCTACGGCGCGGTGGAGACCTATCCCGATCTCCTCGCCCGCCAGGTGGTCAGCCCGGTGCGCTGGCAGCAGATCGTGGAGGACCTGATCGCCTCCGGGGTGGACACCTTTATCGAGGTCGGCCCCGGCAATACGCTCACCGGCCTGATTGGCAAGATCAACCCGGACGTCAAGACCTACAATGTGGACAGCGCGGACTCCCTCTCCGCCACCCTCGAGGAGGTAAAACATGGCTGAATTAACTGGTAAGGTAGCGCTGGTCACCGGCGCCGCCCGGGGCATTGGCTACGCCATCGCCGACACGCTGGCCCGGGACGGGGCCAATGTGGTCATCTTTGACCTGTGCGACGAGGAGGCCGGCGCTACCGCCGCCGCCCAGATTGCCCAGGCCCACGGCGTCACCGCTGTCTTCCGCCGCTGCGACGTCTCCAACTTCGAGATGGTCCAGACCACCGTCAAGGAGGTCAGCAAGGAGTTCGGCGGGATTGATATCCTGGTCAATAACGCCGGCATCACCCGCGATAAGGTCCTCCTGGCCATGAGCGAGCAGGACTGGGACGCCGTGCTCAGCATCAATCTCAAGAGCATGTTCAACACCATCAAGGCCTGCTACCGGAACTTCATGAAGAAGAAGGCGGGGAAGATCATCAACATCTCCTCCGTCTCCGGCCTGATTGGCAACGCCGCCCAGGCCAACTACACCGCTGCCAAGGGCGGTGTCATCGCCCTGACCAAGACGGTGGCCCGCGAGCTGGCCACCCGCGGGATCAACTGCAACGCCGTGGCCCCCGGCGCCATCGAGACGCCCATGACCGCCTCGATGGATCAGGACGCCCTGAAGGCCCTGATCTCCACCGTCCCCATGGGCCATATGGGCAAGCCGGAGGACATTGCCGAGTGCGTGGCCTTCCTGGCCAGCGACAAGGCCAAGTATATCACCGGCGAGGTGATCCGGGTGGACGGCGGCATCGCCATGTGACTGCCGTCCGCGGGGCCGGTTCCGTCCCCGCCGTTTCCCTGTTTGGAAAGGAATGTAGAGCTTATGAAACGTGTTGTAGTGACCGGCCTGGGAGCCGTCACTCCTGTGGGCAACGATGTCGCCTCCACTTGGGATGCGCTCTGCGCCGGCCGCCACGGCATCGGCCCCATCACTCAGTTTGACACCACCGAGTATAAGGCCACCCTGGCCGCCGAGGTCAAGGGCTTTGATCCGCTCAAGTATATGGACCGCGGTGAGGCGCGCCGTCACGACCGCTATGTCAACTTTGCTCTGGCTGCCGCCGTCCAGGCGATGGAGGACTCCGGCCTGGAGGGCAAGATTGATCCGGAGCAGTTCGGCGTCTACTTTAGCTCCGGCATCGGCGGCTTTAACACCATGCGCACCGAGGAGGAGAAGCTGCTGAGCAAGGGGCCGAACCGCGTCTCCCCCTACTGCATCACTATGATGATGCCCAACGCGGCGGCGGGCGAGGTCTCCATCCGCCTGAAGGCTAAGGGACCGAGCTTTGGCATTGTGAGCGCCTGCGCCTCCTCCAACCACGCCATCGGCGAGGCATACCGCGCTATTGCGCACGGCTACTGCACCGCCATTATGGCCGGCGGCGCGGAGGCGACCATCACCCCGGTCTGTGTGGCCGGCTTCACCAACTGCATGGCGCTCTCCCGCAGCACGGATCCCGACCGGGCCTCTATCCCGTTTGACAAGGAGCGTAACGGCTTTGTCCTCGGCGAGGGCGCCGCCGCCCTGCTGCTGGAGGAGTATGAGCACGCCAAAGCCCGCGGCGCGAAGATTTACGCTGAACTGTGCGGCTATGGAGCCACCTCTGACGCGTATCACATCACGGCCCCCGACCCGGAGGGAAAGGGCGGCGCGCGCGCCATGCGCGAGGCGTACGAGCAGGCCGGCCTGGACACCGACCGCATCTATATCAACGCCCACGGCACCTCCACCCCGATGAATGATAAGATCGAGACGATGGCCATCAAGCTCGCTCTGGGTGAGGAGAAGGCCCGCCGCGTGCTTGTGAGCTCCACCAAGTCGATGACCGGCCATATGCTAGGCGCTGCCGGGGCGACCGAGGCGGTGGCCTCTGTGCTGGCGCTCTACCATGGCGTGGTGCCTCCTACCGCTGGCCTGCAGGTGTCCGACCCGGAGTGTGATCTGGACTATGTGCCCAACGAAAAGCGGGAGGCGGAGCTGGACCTGGTGCTCTCCTCCTCCCTGGGCTTTGGCGGCCACAACGCCTGCATTGCCTTCAAAAAGGTGAAGGAGGACTGACGGATGGATCAGGAAGCGATCAAGAAGATTCTGCCCCACCGCGACAACATGCTACTCGTGCAGGAGGCCGAAGTGGTGGACGGCGTGGCGCACGCGAAGTACCACGTCTCCGGCGAGGAGTTCTTCCTCAAGGGCCACTTTCCGGGCAACCCCGTGGTGCCCGGCGTCATCCTCTGCGAGATGATGGCCCAGGGCGCGGCCGTGTTGCTGGCCGGCACCAGCGGCATGGAGGGCGCGACGCCGATGTTCACCAGCCTGGACAAGGTGCGCTTTAAGAGCCCGGTCAAGCCGGGTGACACGCTCGAGAGCGAGAGCTCCATCATCAAGAGCAAGGGCCCCTTCTACTGGTGTGCTGCAAAGGGCTACGTGAACGGCAAGCTCAGCGTCACCGCGGAGTTCTCCTTCGCGCTGGTGAAGTGAGCCTTCTCTCAACGAAATAACGCAAAAATCCCCGGGCGCTTTGCGCCTACGGGGATTTTTTGCATATGGAGACGAAACGCCGCTTAGAACACAGTCTTCACCGGTCCCGCTTCAGAACTCAGTCCAGCTTGAGGTCGCCGTCCTTGATCCAGCCGGTGCGACGCAGGGCCAGACCAAACGCCCAGGTGAGCACGGCGGGCAGGACGATGCAGATGAGCAGCAGGCCGATCCAGTCCATTGCCGTGATGGCGGTGCGGGTGCCGGCGGCGATGTCGTTGACCCAGCCGGTGTAGACCCCGATCGGGCCGACCAGGCCGCAGGTCCCCATGCCCGAGGAGACCGCCGCGCCGTTCATCTCCAGATGGAAGACGCAGGTGGCGATCGGCCCTGTGATGGCAGAGGCCAGCGTGGGAGGAATCCAGACGCGGGGGTTGCGCAGGATGTTGCTCATCTGAAGCATGGAGGTGCCCAGTCCCTGGCTGACCACGCCGCCCCAGCGGTTCTCCCGAAAGGAGAGGACGGCAAAGCCCACCATCTGCGCACAGCAGCCCGCCACAGCCGCGCCGCCGGCCAGTCCGGTCAGCCCCAGCGCCGCGCAGATGGCCGCCGAGGAGATGGGGAGGGTGAGGGCGATGCCCACCAGGACGGAGACGACGATGCCCATCAGGAAGGGCTGGAGGTTGGTCGCCCACTGGATCACCGCGCCTACCGTCATGGCGGCCTGGCCGATCACCGGCGCGCACAGGCTGGAGAGGGCCACGCCCACGGCGATGGTGACACACGGGGTGACCAGAATGTCTACCTTGGTCTCCTTGGAGACGGCCTTTCCGAATTCGGCGGCGACAATGGCGATCAGATAGACCGCCAACGGCCCGCCGGCCCCGCCGAGCGTGTTGGCCGCATTGCCCACTGCGATGAGGGAGAAGAGCACCAGCGGAGGCGCGCCAAGGGCAAAACCGATGGCCACTGCCATCGCCGGGCCGGCCATCGACGAGGCGTAGCTGCCCATCTCACAGAGATAGTCAATGCCCGCCTGCTGGCCGACTGTGTCGATGATGGTGCCGATCAGCAAGGAGGCAAATAGGCCCTGCGCCATGGCGCTCATCGCATCAATGCCGTAGCGCCGGGCAGAGATCTCAATGTTTTTCCGTTTCAGAAACGCGCGGACTGGATTCATGGCTCTCTCTCCTCTGTATAGGTGTCTTGACAGATGTCCTGATTATTATAGCGCACATTGCGCACTTGTCAATTCCCAAAACTGACGCGAGTTTCCGCTCCAGCTTGGTGCAAAACAGAGGGGATGAGCGGGAAACAGAAATTTTCCGCAAAATCCGGATTCGCTCTTGCTTTTTGCGTCGGGATGTGCTATGATACCTAAGTCGCCTGAGAGGGCAGGAATTTCCGGGTGTGGCGAAGTTTGGTATCGCGCTTGAATGGGGTTCAAGAGGCCGCTGGTTCGAATCCAGTCACTCGGATAGATGGAAAGTTCCGTGAATGAGCTGTACAGCAAATTCACGGAATTTTTTTGTTTTCTGTGCTCTCAATGTTCCTGCTGCATCGCCTCCACGAAACAGCGGAAAATGGCCCGGCTGTTCGCATCCGTCCGGAAGGCGAACTCCGGGTGCCATTGGACCGCCCAGACCCAGCGGCGCTCCGGGGCCCAGACCGCCTCAATCAAGCCGTCCGGAGACCAGGCCATCGGACGTAGGGCGGGTGAGAGCGCCTGTATGGCCTGATGGTGGTAACTGTTGACCGCGATTGTCTCCTGGCTGAGCAGCGCGCCAAGCGGGCTGTGCGGCGCGAGCGTGACGGTGTGGACCGGCCGGTCATAGGGCGGCCGCTGGTGATGCTCTACTGCGGACGGATGCTGTGAGGGCAGGTCCTGATAGAGCGTGCCGCCGAGGGCCGCGTTGAGAAACTGGATGCCCCGGCAGATGCCGAGTATCGGCTTGTCCTGCGCCCAGAGGAGGGGGAGCAGGAGGCGTTCCATCTCATCGCGGGCTGGACAGCAGGTGCCGCAGGCGGAGAGGGGAGACTGGCCATAGAGGGCAGGTGAGACGTCGTGCCCGCCGGTCAGGAGCACACCGTCCACCGTCTCCGCCAGCTGCTCCAGTAATTCCAGGTCTGCCGTCAGCGGCAGCATGACCGGCAGACCGCCGGCCTCTATCACGCCCTCCAGATAGCCGGGCAGCATCCAATCACTCTTTCGTGCCTCGTCGTACAGCGGAGTGACCCCTACCAATGGCCTGCGCATTCTCTCATCCTCCTGTCTTCCATCACGTGCAGCAAAAAGCGGCGGCACTCCATACGGAACGCCGTCGCTCTGATGCCCATTATAATCAAGAGGACGAGGTATGTCAACACGGAAGCGGCGGTAAGCGGAATGCTTCGACGGTTTGCCACCGCATAAAAAATGGATGGGCCCCGCCTGCGGCGGGGCCCATGTGCGTCATGCACGGTATCTTGTTGCGGGGATCAGAACTTCCGGCAGACGGGAGCATTCTTGCTGGCGGAATCGGGATCGTACCACACCAGATTGTTGCCGGTCTGCTTGTCAAACAGCTGCAGCAGATCGGCGGGGAAGGTGAAGTGGACCGTCTTGGTGGTGCCATCCACGAGACCCTGGTCCACACCGACAGTCGAGACGACCAGGACAACCTCGTCGCCGCCGCAGTTGGTGTGCAGGTGGAGGGAGGAACCCATCATCTCGCACACTTCGACGGTGGCGCTCAGGCCGCCCGCGCCCAGGGTGACGTGCTCCGGACGGATGCCGGCCACGATGTCACAGGGCTGCTGGTTCTGGCTCTTGAGGGCCTTCTGGTGCAGATCGGAGAGCTCGAAGTCCGTGCCCTTGATGTTAGCATAGTACTTGCCCTGCTTGACGATCAGCTTGGCGTCGTTGAAGAAGTTCATCTGCGGGGTGCCGATGAAGCCAGCCACGAACAGGTTCACCGGGCAGTTGAACAGCTCCTGCGGCGTGCCGATCTGGTTGACAAAACCGTCCTTCATGATGACGATCCGGTCGCCCAGCGTCATAGCCTCGGTCTGGTCATGGGTGACGTACATAAAGGTGGTGTCAATCCGCTTGCGCAGCTTGATGATCTCCGCGCGCATCTGGTTACGGAGCTTGGCGTCCAGGTTGGACAGCGGCTCGTCCATCAGGAAGACCTTCGGCTCACGGACGATGGCGCGGCCGATGGCGACACGCTGACGCTGACCACCGGAGAGGGCCTTCGGCTTGCGGTCCAGATACTGGGTGATGCCCAGAATCTCGGCGGCCTCGTTGACCTTCTTCTCGATCTCGGCCTTGGGAACCTTCTTCAGCTTCAGAGCGAAAGCCATGTTGTCGCGCACGCTCATGTGCGGATACAGCGCGTAGTTCTGGAAGACCATCGCGATGTCGCGATCCTTCGGGGCCACGTCGTTGACCAGGCGGTCGCCGATGTACAGCTCGCCCTCGGTGATCTCCTCCAGACCGGCGACCATGCGCAGGGTGGTGGACTTACCGCAGCCGGACGGGCCGACCAGAACGATGAATTCCTTGTCGGCGATTTCCAGGTTGACGTCGTGAACGGCGGTCACCTTGTTGTCGTAAACCTTCTTCAGACCTTTCAGCGTAACAGTTGCCATTGTGCTCGACTCTGACAGAACAGCCTCCGCAAATTCTGCCTCGCCGCCGCGTGCTTTTTCGCGGAGGCATTACGACAGGTCTCCACACTGCCGCACCGTGAGTCAGACGGAAATGATTGACCTCCTTTTGGATGTACGCCGCCCATGTCGTGGAGTGGGACGACGCCATGAAAATAATATATTTTGGAGCCGGAGCCCCAGAATACCACGATCAGGCGGCGCCGGACAGGCCCGCGCGCCGCACAACGAATTTTTATCTATAATACCGGAAAAATCCGGAGCCGTCAAGATGGAATTGGAGAAAAATGAAAAAATTCTCCTCCGGAGGCCGCAAGCCTTGGCGGGAACGATTGCGCTTTCCGGACAGATGTGCTATTCTGCGGCCAGGAGGTGGATATCCATGCGGCAAAAGCAGGAGAAGACCAACGCGATGCGCCTGCTCGACCGGGCCGGAATTGGCTACGAGGTGCAGTCCTATCCTCATGACGGCGAGGCGGTGGACGGCATTGAGGTGGCCCGTCTGCTCGGGCAGGACCCGGCATCGGTGTTCAAGACGCTGGTGGCCCGCGGCGCGGGGCGAAATTACTACGTCTTTGATATCCCTGTGGCGCAGGAGCTGGATCTGAAAAAAGCCGCCCGCGCGGTGGGGGAGAAGGCAGTGGCACTCGTCCACGTCAAAGAATTGTTCCCGCTCACCGGCTATGTGCGCGGCGGCTGCAGTCCGGTGGGGATGAAAAAACGGTTTCCTACCGTACTGGACGCCTCAGCGGCGCAATGGCCGCGCATCGCCGTCTCCGGCGGCAGGATTGGCTGCCAGCTGCTGCTGGCACCGGAGGACCTGCTGCGCGCGACGGCCGGCCACTATGCCGATCTGACGCGGTGACGCAGACAAAAAACTTCCCCGCGGGATGCCGCCAAACGGCGGACATCTCATGAGGAAGCAGTCTGTCGAAAAGTATCTTTTCCAATTTCAAATACAAACAAAAAGTTCAGAAAGCCCTCCGCAGGAGTTTTGTTGCGTCAGCAACAAAATAGAG
>DGYMR06203__coassemble_1934_pt1 | contig 11346 bp, 11 predicted proteins | sample DGYMR06203__metabat2_low_PE_036 | metagenome-assembled genome bin DGYMR06203 | reverse complement strand
ATCGGTGCGGTCAACTCCCGGTTGCAGCAGGCCTCCTTTGAGGAGTATCCGGAGTTTCGGATTGACAAGATAGAGGCCCTGCAGGACATCGTCCGCTACGGCAGCGGCTATGTGGACTCCGACCTCATCAAGGTCTGGCTGGACAACTCCGGCGAGATGGTGGATTGGCTGACCGACCTGATGGAGTCCACCGGAGACTGGTACATGTCCCTTGAGGGCGGCGTGGGCAATCTTGACGACCCCGGTCGCGACAAGGCCTATGCCACCGGACACAGCCCCCATAAGACGGACAGTGCCGGCGAAGACGTGACGACCAACTCCACCTTCCAGGCCCACTGCGATGAGCTGGGTGTGGAGTGGAAGCTCTCCACCGCCCTGGTCAAGCTGGAGCAGGACGAGAACGGCCGTGTCACCGGCATCATCGCTCAGGATCAGAACGACGAGCACTACATCCGCATCAACGCCTCCAAGGGCGTCATCCTCTGCACCGGCGGCTATGCCACCAACACTGACATGATGCTCGCCCTGCAGCCGATGACGATGGAGATGAAGATCAATGTGCCGATGGGCTCCACCTGCGACGGCTCCGGCATCAAGGCGATGCTCTGGGCGGGCGCGGCCATGGACCCGACCCACGCCTCCATGATGTTCAACCGCTGCTCCTGCCTGCCCACGGAGACGGCGGGTTATCAGACCAACGGCAAGTGGTTCTGGTTCGGCGAGCAGCCCTTCCTGAAGGTCAACCTGAACGGCAAGCGCTTCTGCAACGAGTCCGGTCCGTATGAGTTCATGCTCCACTCGATGTACATGCAGCCCAACCACACCTACTGCGATATCTTCGATGCCAACAGCAAGCAGTACGCCGAGCAGTTTGACGAGGTCGGCTGCTGCCGGCTGTTCCCGTTCCCGAACGGGGCGGAGTCCAATATGGGCTTTGATTATGTCTGGAATCAGCTGATGACAGAATTTGTGGACGAGGGCTATCTCCAGGTGGCCGACACCCTGGAGGAGCTGGCGGAAAAGCTGAACATCCCGGCGGACAACTTCGTGGCCACCGTCGAGCGGTACAACGAGCTGTGCGCCGCCGGCGTGGACGAGGACTACGGCAAGGAGCGCCACCGTATGACCCCGGTGGACACCGCCCCGTTCTACGGCATCCGCACCGGCGCCTGGCATCTGACTACCCTCAACGGCTGCCGGATCAACACTGACATGCAGGTCATCCGCGCCGACGGCACCGCCATCGAGGGCCTGTACGCCACCGGCGACTGCACCGGCGGTTTCTTCGCCACCACTTATCCCAACCTGTTCACCGGCCTGGCCTGCGGACGGACGATGACCTTCGGACGCCGCGCCGCCAAGATCGTCGCCGCCCTGTGAGAGGACGGCTGAAGCAAAGAAAGGAGTCGTTATGCGCGTCCAGACATTTCGGGGCGGCGTGCACCCTGAGGGCCGGAAGGAACTGAGCAAGAACAGCCCGATGCAGGTCTATACGCCCAAGGGCGACATGGTCTTCCCCCTGTCCCAGCACATCGGCAAGCCCGCCGTGCCTGTGGTGAAGAAGGGGGACCGTGTCCTGGCCGGGCAGATCATCGCCGAGGCCGACGGGTATATCTCCGCCCATATCATCAGCTCCTGTTCCGGCACCGTCAAGGGCATTGAGCACCGCTTTACCGATGCGGGAGTGATCGCTGAGTGCATCGTCATCGCCAACGACGGGCAGTTTGAAACCATGCCCGGGATTGGGGAGCAGACAGACTACAAGACGCTCTCCCGCGAGCAGATTATCGACCGGGTCAAGGCCGCCGGCGTCGTCGGCCTGGGCGGCGCGGGTTTCCCCACCCACGTCAAGCTCCAGCCCAAGAATCCGGAGGAGATTGACTACATCATTGCAAACGGCGCCGAGTGCGAGCCGTATATCACCTGCGATGACCGTCTGATGCAGGAGCAGCCCGGCTGGGTGGTCGAGGGACTGCGGATCATGCTTCATCTCTTCCCGCATGCCACCGCAGTCATCGCCATTGAGGACAATAAGCCGGAGGCAATCGCCGCCATGACCCGCGAGATTGCCGGGGACAGCCGGATGCGGGTGATGCCGCTGAAGACCAAGTTCCCGCAGGGCGGAGAGCGAAATCTGGTCCACGCGGTCACCGGCCGGAAGATGGCCTCCAAGGATCTGCCGGCCAACCTCGGCTGCATTGTGGACAACGTGACCACCCTCGCGGCGATCTACCGCGCGGTCTGCCTCAACGAGCCGCTGATGGAGAAGGGCTTTACCGTCACCGGCGACGCCGTGGCCCGCCCCGGCAACTTCCTGGTGCGGATCGGCACCTCGGTCGAGGAGCTGCTTGAGGCGGCCGGCGGCCTGAAGTGCCAGCCGAAGAAGGTGCTCATCGGCGGCCCGATGATGGGCATCGCCATCACCGACTTTGAAGTGCCCATCGCCAAGGCGCAGAACGCCCTGCTGTGCATGACGGAGGACGAGGTGGAGACCGCCGAGCGCCAGATGACCGCCTGCATCCGCTGCGGCCGGTGCGCCCGGGTCTGCCCGGTGGGCCTGGTGCCGCAGATGATGATGACGGCGGCCCAGCGGGGCGACTTTGACCGCTATGAGAAGCTCCACGGCCTGGACTGCATCGCCTGCGGCAGCTGCACCTTCATCTGCCCGGCCAAGCGTCCGCTGATGCAGCTGTTTAAGCAGACCAAGCAGACAATTTTGAACCACCAGGCGGCGGCCAGAGCCGCAGGCAAGTAAAGGAGGGGTGGCATACATGAACGGATTGCTGAATGTCTCCTCCTCTCCCCATGTGAGGAGCAGATTGACCACCGGTCAGGTGATGTACGACGTCATCCTGGCCCTGATGCCGGCGACCTTCTTCGGCGTCTATCACTTCGGACTCCACGCCTTTCTGGTGCTGGCTGTCAGCGTGCTCTCGGCGGTGATTACAGAGTTCGTCTTTGACTATCTGACGCACCGCCCCAACACCCTGCGTGACGGTTCGGCGATCGTCACCGGATTGCTGCTTGGCCTGTGCCTGTCGCCCACGGTACCGCTCTACATCCCCTATCTCGGCAGCCTCTTTGCCGTGCTGGTGGCCAAGTGCCTCTTCGGCGGGCTGGGACATAATTTCATGAACCCCGCGCTGGCCGGACGGTGCTTCCTGTTGATCTCGTTTGGCTCGGCGATGACCAGCTTCTCGGTGGACGGCGTCTCCAGCGCCACCCCGCTGGCTGTCCTGCGTGACGGCGGCACGGTGGACATCCTGGAGATGTTCCTCGGCTTCACCAACGGCACGATCGGCGTGAGCATCGCCGCGCTGCTCATCGGCGGCATCTACCTGCTGATCACCGGCGGCATCACCTTCCATATCCCGCTGGCCTATCTCCTCAGCTTCTGCGCCGCGATGGCTTACCTCGGCGGTCAGGGGCTCGACCCGCTCTTCCTGCTGGCGCATCTGTGCGGCGGCGGCGTGATCATGGGCGCGTTTTTCATGGCGACCGATCCCGTCACCAGCCCGATCACCGGACGCGGACAAGTGATCTACGGCGTTGTAGTCGGCCTGCTCTCTGCGATCTTCCGCGTTTACGGAAGCGCTGCGGACAGCGTGAGCTATGCCATTATCCTCGGCAACCTCGTGGTGCCGCTGATCGACAGGATCTCCGTCCCCGCGCCCTTCGGTCTGGGGGACAACGCCAAGAAGCCCAAGCCCAAGGTGCCCAAAGCGGCGGTCATCCTCACGGTCATCACGCTGATTGCCGGCATCGCCCTCGGCGGCGTAAACGCCCTGACGGCGGACACCATTGCCCAGCGTGCCCTGGAGGAGAGCGCTGCCTCCTACGCCGCTGTCCTGCCCGAGGCAGAGGAGTTCTCCTATGACGACACCCTCTCCGGTGTGGTGGAGTCCTATGCCGAGACCGGATACGGTGACGGGGCCTACGGCAATATCACCATCAATGAGGTGGTAGTTGGACAGGATTCCGGAGGAAATGTGGCGGGCTATGCCATCAGCGTCACCTCTGGCGACGGCTATGACGGGACCATCACGCTCTCCGTGGGTATTTCCTCCGACGGCGTGGTACAGGGCATCTCCTTCACCGAGCTCCACGAGACGGCGGGTATGGGCATGCGCGCCGATGAGGACGAGTTCAAGGGCCAATTCACCGGCGTGCAGACCGACTCGTTCACCCTGGTTCCCGGCGGCGGCTCGACGGCGGAGAACGAGATTGACGGGATCTCCGGTGCGACCGTCACCTCTGCCGCTGTGGTCAACGCGGTCAACGCAGCCCTGGACTTCTACGCCATTTCGTGAGGAGGGGTGAGACGATGAATCAAAACATGGAACGAATTTATAACGGCATCGTGAAGGAGAACCCCATCTTCATCATGATGCTGGGCATCTGCCCCACCCTCGCGGTCACCACGTCTGCGACCAATGGCTTTGGCATGGGCATCTCCACGCTGGTGGTGCTGGTGATGAGCAATCTGGTCATCTCCGCCGTGCGCAAGCTGATTCCCGACCAGGTGCGCCTGCCGGCCTATATCGTCATTGTCGCCTCTCTTGTCACCGTGGTGCAGCTGCTCATCCAGGCCTACGTCCCCTTCCTGGACGCGGCACTGGGTATTTACATCCCGCTGATCGTGGTCAACTGCATCATCCTCGGCCGCGCGGAGGCCTACGCCTCCAAGAACCCGCCGCTGCTCTCCGTCTTTGACGGCATCGGCATGGGCCTCGGCTTCACCTTTGCGCTGACGCTGATCGGCCTGGTCCGCGAGCTCTTCGGAGCGGGCACCGCCTTTGGCGTGCAGGTGATGCCGGAGTTTTACCAGCCCATCAGCATCCTGGTAAACGCCCCCGGCGCCTTCCTGGTGCTGGCGATCATTGTCGCCGTGATGAACGGCGCGAGCATCTCCACCGCCGCCAACCGCAAGGTGGAGGGCTGCGACGGCTGCTGCGCCAACTGCGCGCAGGCCTCGGAGAACTGCGGGAAAAAGGAGGGTAAGGCATGACATCGCTTATCATGATCGTGATCGGAGCCGCCCTGATCAATAACGTGGTGCTCAGCCAGTTCCTCGGGCTGTGCTCCTTCTTGGGCGTCTCCAAGCAGATCAAGACCTCTGCCAGCCTGGGCGCCGCGGTGATCTTCGTCATCACCATCGCCTCCGCGGTCGCAAACCTGCTCTATGATTTTGTGCTCGATCCGCTGGGGCTGTCCTACCTGCAGACCATCGTCTTCATCCTGGTCATCGCCGCCCTCGTGCAGGTGGTGGAGATGTTCCTGAAGAAGACCTCGCCCGGCCTGTATAACGCGCTGGGCATCTATCTGCCGCTGATCACCACCAACTGCGCCGTGCTCGGCGTGGCGCTGACCAACGTCACCAACGGCTACAATTTCATCGAGAGCGTCCTGGCCGGACTGGGCACCGCGGTGGGCTATACCATTGCCATCGTCCTGCTGGCCGGCATCCGTGAGCGGATCGAGGAGAGCGAAGTGCCTGCGCCCTTCCGCGGTGCCCCCATCGTCCTGCTCAGCGCCGCGCTGATGGCCATCGCGTTCTACGGCTTCAGCGGCCTGGCATAAGGGAGGGGGAAGAGAGAATGACCATGATCATCTCCACCGCCGTGGTCGTGGCGGTCGTCGGCCTGCTGGTCGGCCTGATGCTGGTCTTTGCCAGCGAGAAGTTCGAAGTGGAAGTGGATGAGAAGGAGGCCGCTGTGCGCGAGTGCCTTCCGGGCAATAACTGCGGCGCCTGCGGCTATGCCGGCTGTGATGCGATGGCGGCCGCCATTGCCAAGGGAGAGGCCCCGGTCAACGGCTGTCCGGTGGGTGGCGCCCCCGTGGCGGAGAAGGTCTCCGCCGTCATGGGCGTCTCTGCGGCGGCGCTGGAGAAGCGGGTGGCCTTTGTCAAGTGCGCCGGCACCTGCGACAAGATGAAGGTCAAGTGCAACTACATCGGCATTCAGGACTGCCAGGCGGCCGCTACCCTGACCGGCAAGGGGATCAGGGCCTGCCAGCAGGGCTGCCTCGGTTATGGCAGCTGTGTCGCCGCCTGCCAGTTTGACGCCATCCATGTCGTTGACGGCGTGGCGGTCGTGGACCGCTCCAAATGCGTCGCCTGCGGCAAGTGCGTCGAGGCCTGCCCGCAGCACCTGATTGAGATCCTGCCCGACCGCAGCGTATACGCGGTCCAGTGCAGCAACACGGAGAAGGGTGCGATTGTCCGTAAGCTGTGCGACGCCGGTTGTCTGGCCTGCGGCCTGTGTGCGCGCCAGTGTGAGGCGGGCGCGATTACCATCGCCAACAATATCGCCCATATCGACTACAGCAAGTGCACCGGCTGCGGCAAATGCGCAGAGAAGTGCCCTGCTAAGATCATCCGCTGCCGCTGAGCGGCAAACGAAAAAACACGCGGGAGACGGATGTCTCTCGCGTGTTTTTTCGATAAGGACATGTGGCTGAGCGTTTCTAATGGTAACGAAGGGGAGCAGGGAAGCCCCCTCACATCTCCTGCCGCCCTTCCAGCGCGCGCATCAGCGTCGCGTCGTCGGCGTACTCCAGGTGGCTGCCTACCGGGATGCCGTAGGCCAGCCGGGTGATGCGTACTCCGAAGGGGCGCAGCAGGCGGCTGAGATACATCGCAGTCGTCTCCCCCTCCGTGTCCGGATTGGTGGCCATGATGACCTCCTCCACCCCGCCGGCGGAGACCCGCTGGACAAGCTGGCTGATGCGCAGGTCGTCCGGTCCGATATGGTTCATGGGGGAGATCACGCCGTGCAGGACGTGATAGAGCCCATTGTACTCCCCGGAGCGCTCCATCGCCATCACGTCCTTCGGATCAGCCACCACACAGATGACAGAGTGATCCCGCTTCAGGCTGGCGCATAGGGCGCACGGTCCCTCTCCCTCCGTCAGATTCTGGCAGACCGGGCAGCAGGTGATGGAGCGCTTGGCGTCCAGAATCGCCTGGGCAAAGGCGTCCGCCTCCTCCTGCGGCAGGTCGAGGACGTAGAAGGCCAGCCGCTGGGCGGATTTCGCGCCGATGCCGGGCAGACGGTTGAATTGTTCCACCAGTTTTTCCAGGGCGGGGGGGAGGTAATGCATGGCGAGCGCTCCTTACAAAATCGTTACAGCATGTTCAGAGTCCGGTCACAGACTGTTCAGTCGGATTTCACATCCTCCTGTTATCTTATTGGGCATGGAACAGCCGGAGACGGGGCGGCATAGGATGAGGTGCGGCGAACCTCCCCGGGGAAATGGATGGCTGATTCCAGTGCCGCTTCTGATAGATCGCTCCGACTGGTTCCGGGCCAGTCGGAGCACTTTTTCAGGCAAATGCCCGGCTTGATCGAGGTCAGCCGTCATAGACAGTGGAGGTGCCCACCTCTTTCGCGTCGTAGCCGCGGGACTGGAGCGAGTCCAGAATTGCCCGCTTGTGCGTCGCGCCGAAGGCCTCCAGCGTCACGCGCAGCTCCACGCCATGCTGGCGGTTGATGTTGACAAACTGGTTGTGCTCCAGCTTGATGATGTTGCCGTTCTGCTGGGCGACGATGCTGGCCACATTGAGCAGCTCACCCGGCCGGTCGGGCAGGTGGACGGAGAAGGTGAACACCCGGCTGCGGTTGATCAGGCCGTGCTGAATGACGGAGGCCATCGTGATGACGTCCATATTGCCGCCGGTCAGAATGGCGACCACATTCTGGTCCTTGCAGTCGAGGTGGTAGAGCGCCGCTGCGGTGAGCAGGCCGGCGTTTTCCACGATCATCTTGTGCTTCTCCGTCATATCGAGGAAGCAGTTGACCAGCTCCTCATCCGGCACGGTGATCACGCCGTCCAGGTACTTCTGCAGATAGGGCAGACAGAGGTCACCCGGGGTCTTGACCGCCACGCCGTCGGCGATGGTCTCCGCCGTGGGCAGGGTGACGATGTGCCCTGCCTCCAAACTCGCCTTCATGGAGGCGGCTCCCTCCGGTTCCACGCCGATCACCTTGACATTGGGGTTGAGCAGCTTGGCCAGGGTCGCTACGCCCGAGGCCAGGCCGCCGCCGCCGATGGGGACCAGGATGATGTCCACATCCGGCAGGTCGGAGAAAATTTCGTAGGAGATGGTGCCCTGGCCAGTTGCGACGCGCAGGTCGTTGAAGGGATGGATGTAGGTCAGCCCCTGGCCGGCGGCCAGCTCCTCCGCCTTGGCCGCGGCGTCGTCAAAGCCGGAGCCGTGGAGGATCACGCGCGCGCCGTAGTTCTTCGTGTTCTCCACCTTGATGAGCGGCGTGGTGGTGGGCATGACCACCGTGGCGGGCACGCCGGCCCGCTGCGCGGCGTAGGCAACCCCCTGCGCGTGATTGCCCGCCGAGGCGGTGATCAGCCCGCGCTCCCGCTCTTCGTCGGTGAGGGTGGAGATGGTGTAGTAGGCGCCGCGAATCTTATAGGCCCCGGTGACCTGCATGTTTTCCGGCTTGAAATAGACGTTGTTGCCCGAGGTGCGGGAGAAATAGGGAGAGTGGACCAGTGAGGTGTCCCGCAGTATCCCCTTGAGTACCCGCCGGGCCTCTTTAAAATCCTCTAAACGCATCATAAAAACCACACTCCCCAATATTGACGGTAAAATGACATTGAAAAGGCCCGGACATCCGCACCGGATGTCCGGGTCAGCACGTTCTATTGTAATCTCAAAATGCAGGATTGTCAATTCTCCGCGCGCGATGGCCCTCCGCCCTGCCCGGCGACGTAGACGTGCTTGTCCAGCCAGCTCTGCGGGACCTGCGCCTGATAGTAGCGATAGAGCTCGCGGGCGCAGATCGCCTCCTTGTCCTCCGGCAGTTCCCGCGCCCAGAGGTGAATCAGGTAAACCACACCGAACACCTCGTTGTCAAACGGACAGGGGACAAAGCCAGCCCGCTGGTAAAAGTCCTGACGGCGGCGGCGCAGACGGTTCACTTCGTCCGGGAGACTCTCCAGCTCGGCCTCCACTTCGCCAAGGATGCCGTCCGGGTATTGTTTCTTGAGCAGTTCCAGACAGATACTGCCGTAACCGGACCCTTTGTCCAGCATAGCCAGATAGTCCAGCAGGACAAACCGGCAGCCCTCGACGCGCAGCATCATAGCATAGCCGCGGTGTGTGCCGTCCTCGTCCAGCCACCACGGCTCGCAGAGGCCCTGATCGTAGAGCTCGCGCAGCCGCCGGAGGGACTTCAGCTCGTTATGGGGAAATTCCTGTTCCATGGAGCGATAGGCCTCCGAGAGACCGGCGCGCTCCATGTTGACCAGCCTAATCATGATGTCACTCCTTTGCAGATGCTCTCTATTGTGCCAAATGGAACCCATTCTGTCAAGGGGAGCTGGGGAAAGTGCCCGATTCCTGACGGAACCGGGCACAAATTCACCCTCAGATCAAGAGCAGGGATATCCCGAAAAGAAACAGGAGCAGCGCGTAGACCAAAAACAGCGCCACTGGGAACAGCAGCAGGCACAGCAGCCCCCACCGCACGGCCGACCATATGCGCTGGCGGCGGAGCTCCGCCGCTGTCAGCTCGCGCATCAGCTCTGCTGCCAGTGACTCCGGCGGGCCGAAGGCGTCGGTGAGCTGCTGCGTAGTGGGGGAGGGGATCTCCTCGTGCAGAGCGGTAAGCATCCCGTCAAAACGGGTAAGCAATCGCCGCCGGGCCGGGCCAGAGCAAGAGAGCTCTCGCCGGAGTCTTCGACGGTAGCCTGAGTTGTCATCGCGCATCCTGGCGTCCTCCCTCCCTTAAAATATCATCCACCGCGCGAGAAAAGCGGTGATAGGTGGACAGCAGTCCTTCCAGATAGGTGCGGCCCTCCTCTGTAATCTTATAATACTGCCGCAGGCGGCCGTCCGGGGCGGCGCGTTTGCCGCTCTCCGCAATATATCCGCCGCGTGTCATGCGGTAGATGGCAGCATAGGGGAAGACCACGGTCAGCGCCCCGCTGCTCCGGGCGGAAATCGCGTTGGTCAGCTCCCCAATATAGTACTCCCGCCGGGAGAGAAGAAAGAGCACCAGCAGCTCGGTCAGCGCCTTTTTTAGATTCTCCTCCAGTGTCTTATTGATTGTATCATGGTCAGATTTCATTGAAAATACCTCTGAAGGGTACAAATTATTTATAATTGTATACTGCGTATCCCGTGGTGTCAATACATTGCGCCGATATATTTTTTCATTGAACAAAAATTGTCATTGACAAAAAATAAGGGAGAGATATATACTAACCGTGTGACAGCCAAGTGGCTGGGGATCATTTGGAAAGGGGGCTGAAGGAATGAGAGTCAGAAAATATTTTCTCCTTATCCTCGCCGCGCTTGGCCTGACTGCCGTCGTGCTGGGCCTCATCTGGTTTCTGCGGCCCGGCGACCCGGCAGATGCCCTGTTCTCACGCTGGAACCTAAGCCGTCCGGAGCGGGCCAAGACGCTCTACGCCGTCCAGACGGAGGACCGCTGGTTCGGCGAGGGGGAGGCGTGGGTGGTCCTCCGGCTGGATACGGGGCCGTCGGAAGCGGGCTGGCACTGGGATTATGCGCTCCAGGCGGACGGTGAGCCGGCACAGGCAATGCGCGAGTCGGTCGAGGAGATTGCGGGCCATCTCTCCGTGCCGGAGGAATACCGATTGGACTGGTCGGAGGAGATGTTCTGGTGTGCCCTCCGTCGGGACGACGGCGGCAGCCTCTTTCTGCTCTGGCGGCCGGAACAGAGCTGGCTCTATCTGGCCGACAGCATCTTCTAAATGGTTCCCGCCCTTGCCAAATGCGTTTAACGCGTATATAATAAAAGCCATGCAAAGCGAGAAAACGCATGAGGAGTGAACTTATGGAACGCACGACCATCGCCCGGCTTTTTGCCGACGGCGAGCAGCTCAGCGGCCAGACGATCACCGTCTGCGGCTGGGTCCGCACCATCCGGAATCTGAAGAGCTTCGCCTTTGTCAGCCTGAACGACGGCAGCTGCTTTGCCAATCTCCAAGTTGTAGTGGAGAAGGAGCAGGTTGAAAATTACGATGAGATTATCCACCAAAATGTCGGCGCCGCCCTTGTGGTGACCGGCACGTTTGTCCTCACCCCGGATGCCAAACAGCCCTTTGAGCTCAAGGCCGCCTCGGTCGCGGTGGAGGGCGCCTCGGCGCCCGACTATCCCCTGCAGAAGAAGCGGCACTCAGTGGAGTTCCTGCGCACCATTGCTCACCTGCGCCCGCGTACGAACCTGTTCTCCGCCGCCTTCCGTGTCCGCTCCGTCGCAGCCCACGCAATTCACTGCTTCTTCCAGGACAAGGGCTTTGTCTACGTGCACACGCCCATCATCACCGCCTCCGACTGCGAGGGGGCGGGGGAGATGTTCC
>DGYMR06203__coassemble_1932_pt1 | contig 11364 bp, 7 predicted proteins | sample DGYMR06203__metabat2_low_PE_036 | metagenome-assembled genome bin DGYMR06203 | reverse complement strand
AAGACGCTGGCCACCATCACCTTCCAGAACCTCTTCCGCCTGTACCACAAGCTCTCCGGCATGACGGGCACCGCGATGACGGAGGAGACGGAGTTCGGCTCCATCTATCACCTGGATATCGTGGAGATCCCCACCAACCGCCCGGTCATCCGCATCGACCAGCCGGACTGCGTCTACAAGACAGAGGCGGGCAAGTACCGCGCGATTGTCAACCAGATCATCGCCTGCCACGAAAAGGGACAGCCGGTGCTGGTGGGCACCGTATCCATCGAGAAGTCGGAGAAGCTCAGCCGGATGCTGCGCGCGCGCGGCATCACGCACAATGTCCTCAACGCGAAGAATCACGAGCGTGAGGCGGAAATCATCGCCCAGGCGGGCAAGCTGGGCGCCGTCACCGTGGCGACCAACATGGCCGGCCGCGGCACCGACATCATGCTCGGCGGCAACGCGGAGTATCTGGCCAAGGCGGACCTGCGCCGCAAGGGCTATGACGACGAGGTGATCGCCGAGGCAACCGGCTACGCCGACACCGACAACGAGGAGATTTTGGAGGCCCGCGCCCTCTTCGCCCAGAAGATGGAGGAGTATAAGCAGGCCATCGCCGCCGAGGCGGAACAGGTCCGCCAGGCGGGCGGCCTGTATATCCTCGGCACCGAGCGGCACGAGGCGCGGCGGATCGACAACCAGCTGCGCGGCCGTTCCGGCCGTCAGGGCGACCCGGGCGAGAGCCGCTTCTACCTCTCTCTGGAGGACGATATCCTCCGTCTGTTCGGCTCGGAGCGCATCTCCCACCTGATGGACACCCTCAAGATTGACGAGGACACCCCGATTGACGCCAAGATGCTCTCCGGCGCAATTGAGAGCGCGCAGAAGAAGGTGGAGTCGCGCAACTTCCAGATCCGCAAGACGGTGCTGGACTACGACGACGTGATGAACACCCAGCGCGAGGTGATCTACGGCGAGCGCCGCCGCGTGCTCAACGGAGAGAATCTCAAGCCGTATATCCACAGCATGATCGACCACATGATCGACCAGTCCGTGCTCGGCATCGCCGGGGAGAAACGGCATCTGTCCGCCGAGGACCTGCGCGACGCCACCCAGGATTACCGCAACGTCTTCCTCACCCCGGACGAGCTGAACTACTCTGACGAGGAGCTCGCCAAGCTCACCCCGCAGCAGGTGGCCGATCAGGTCAAGGAGCGCGCGCACGATATCTATCAGAAGAAGGAAGAGATTCTGACCGAGCCGGTCATGCGCGAGCTCGAGCGGGTGATGCTGCTGCGCGTGGTGGACGAGTACTGGATGGACCACATCGACGCGATGGATGACCTGCGCCAGGGCATCCGTCTGCAGGCCTACGGCCAGCAAGACCCCGTCGTCGCCTTCAAGCGCGAGGGCTATGAGATGTTCGAGCAGATGAACCAGTCCATCCAGCACGAGACGGTGCGCCGCATCTATCTGGCGCGGGTGCGCACGGAGAAGATTGAGCGCAAGGCGGTGGCCAAGGTCACCGGCGAATCTGCCGGCGGCGGCGAAAAGGAGAAGCCCCGCCGCGTCCCGGTGCGCAAGGGCAAGAAGATCGGCCCGAACGACCCCTGCCCTTGCGGCTCAGGCAAGAAGTATAAGAAGTGCTGCGGCCGCAACCGCGGGATGGACTGACCGAAATGCGGGAACACAGCGCCCCCGGCTGGCCGGTCTGGCTGTCCAGCGAGCTGCTTGCCGCGCCGGGCGGCGCGGCACACGCCTTCTCCACCCGGCTGGGTGGTGTGAGCGAGGGGGTCTTCTCTTCGCTCAACCTCGGCCACACGCGCGGCGACTGTCCGGAGGCGGTCCGGGAGAACTACCGCCGCCTCCTCTCCGCCGCCGGTATGCCGGAGATGGGCCGCCTGGTGCTCGCCCGGCAGGTGCACGGGGACGCGCTGCGCGTCTGCACCGGCGCGGACGCCGGCAAAGGGCTGGACCGCCCGCGCGACTTCGAGGCGGACGGCCTGATGACGGACGAGCGGGGGCTGACGCTGGCCGTCTTTACCGCCGACTGTATCCCGATCTTGCTCTATGACCCCGTCCGGCGTGCGGTGGCTGCCGTCCACGCCGGTTGGCGCGGCACCGCCCTCGGCATCGCCGCCAAGGCGGTCCGTCAGATGGCTGACGTCTACGGCTGCCGTCCGGAGCACCTGCGCGCCGCGATCGGGCCGGGGATCTCCCGCTGCTGTTTTGAGACGGATGACGACGTGCCCGGAGCGATGCGCCGCGCATTGGGGGCCGAGGCGGAGCAAATGATCTTCCCCGTCCCGGGCAAGCTGGGCCGCTGGCGCGTCGACCTCAAGGCGCTCAACGAGCACTGGCTGCGCCGCGCAGGGGTGCGCGAGATCGACCGCTCCGACGAGTGTACCCACTGTCACCCGGAGCGCTACTGGAGCCACCGCCGCACCGGCCCCGCGCGCGGCTCGATGGCCGCACTGATCACATTGACCTGACCCGGCAAGGAGGCTGGACGAGACCTGGACCCCTTGCCGGTTTTCTTCCCTGTGTGAGGTGATTTCTTGAGACACAACGCCCCGCTGGTCCTGCTGCTGGCCCTCCTGTTTGCTCTGGCTGCCTGCACTGGGCAGGCAGCGCAAGAGGAGGCGCCGGACGCGCAGGCGCCGGTACAGGCGGATGACAGCACCTCCGAACCCGCCGGGGTGGAGACGGAGGACGGGGCGCCGTTCACCCTGGGCTGCTACACCGATCTCGGCCTGAATCCCTACACCTGCTCCAACAGCACCAATCAGGCCGTCATCCGCCTGCTCTATGAGCCGCTGTTTGAGGTGGGACCGGACTTCTCCGTGCAGCCGGTGCTGGCCGTCTCCTGCCGCTCGGACGGCGGGGGGCGCTGGACGCTCACGCTGGCGGAGGACGCCGTCTTTTGGAACGGGGAGGCGCTGACCGCACAGGATGTGGTCTATTCCCTCGAGCAGGCCGCCGCGGAGGAAAGCATCTATGCCGCCCGTCTCGCGCCGATGTCCGAGCTGTCCGCGGAGGGGGACGCCGTCGCCTTCTCCTGGTCTGAACCGCTCGGCGAGCTGGAGAGCCTGCTGGAGATCCCCATCGTCCAAGCCGGGACAGCGGCGGACAGCATCCCGACGGGGACCGGCCCCTATCAGCCGGTCTCGGGGGAGGATGGGCTCGCCTCTCTCTCCGTCCACCGCGCCTGGTCTCAGGCCGAGTCGCTGCCGGTGGAGGAGATCGCCCTCTATCCGGTGACCGATAGCGACATGCTGATCTACGGATTTGAGAGCGGGGAGATCATCCTGGTTCCCTCCGATCTCACCGGCTCGAACAGTCTGGGCTACTCCGGCAATTACGAGGTGTGGGACTACCCCACCAGCTACCTGCTCTACCTCGGCTGCAATACGGCGGACGGGCCGTGCGCCGAAACGGCGTTTCGCCTGGCCCTGCAGGACGCGCTCGACCGGGAGATGATGGCGACCAGCCTGCTCTCCGGGCACGCGGCTGCCAGTCCCCTCCCCTTCCACCCGGACTCCGCCCTCTACGACGCCGCGCTGGCCGACGCCTTTTCTGAGCCGGACTCCTCCGCGTTGGAGGGGTACGCCGGGGAATCAGTCACCATTCTGGTCAATGCCGACTCCTCCTTTAAGATCACGTTGGCAGAATCCATCGCCGCCGCGCTGGAGGCCGCTGGACTGGAGGCCGAGGTGGAGACGCTCGCCTGGTCTGACTATCAGACGACGCTGGAGGCGAGGGAGTACGACCTCTACCTCGGAGAGGTCCGTCTGGAGCCAAATTTTGACCTCTCGGCCCTGCTGGCGGAGGACGGAAGCCTGAATTTCAGCGGCTACCGCTCCGACGGCATCTCGGCCGCGCTCGATGCGTATCGGGCCGCCAGCTCAGACACGCGTGCCGAGGCCGCCGCCGCGCTCTCCGCGGCGGTCTGCCAGGAGGCCCCCATCCTCCCCCTCTGCTTCGAGGAACACTCCATCCTCAGCAGCTGGGGCAGCTTAGCGTACTGTACCGCCACCCAATCCAACCTGTTTTACCACATTCAGGACTGGACACTGAGCGGCTGATCCGACAGAGAATCACAGAAGGGAGAACTGCGCCATGAACAACGTGTACCGCTGCTATGCCGAAAAGCGCCCCAGCTTTGACGTGGAGGCCGGAAAGGTCTATCGGGAGCTGAGAGAGCAGCTCGGCATCGAGGAACTGACCGGCGTGCGGATCCTGTACCGCTACGACGTGGACCGGATTGACCGGTCCGTCTTTGAACAGGCCGCGCGCACTGTCTTCTCCGAGCTGATGTGCGACGACTACTACGAGGAGGAGATGCCGCCCATCGAGGGGGCGCACACCGTCCTCGCCGTGGAGGCCCTGCCCGGCCAGTTTGACCAGCGGGCGGACTCGTGCGCGCAGTGCATCCAGCTGCTGGCCGGCTGCGACCGGCCGCTGGTGAGCGCCGCCACCGTCTACGTCCTGCTCGGCGCGCTGGGCGAGGGGCAGGTGGAGCGGGTCGCGCGCTACCTCATCAACCCGGTGGAGAGCCGCCGGGCCGGGATGGACAAGCCCCAGACGCTGGAGCAGACCTACGCCGTGCCCACCTCGGTACCCACGCTGGAGGGCTTTATCGCCCAGGACCGCGACGGCCTGGCCGAAACGCTGGAGCGCTACAGCCTGGCGATGGACCTGGACGACCTCGCCTTCTTGCAGGCCTATTTCCGCGACCAGGAACACCGTGACCCCACCCTGACCGAGCTGCGCGTGGTGGACACCTATTGGTCCGACCACTGCCGCCACACCACCTTCGGCACCCGGATTGAGACGGCCGAGATTGAGGACGGCGGCGTGCGCGCGGCCTATGAGGAATATCTCGCCGGGCGAGAGGAGGTCTACGGGCCGGAGAAGGCCGCCGCGCGGCCCCGGACGCTGATGGACATCGCCACCGCCGGGACCAAGGTCCTCAAAAAGCGCGGGGCGCTGCCCAACTTAGACGAGAGCGAGGAGATCAACGCCTGCTCCATCCACATCCCAGTGGACGTGGACGGCGTGGAGGAGGACTGGCTGCTCCAGTTCAAAAACGAGACGCACAACCACCCCACCGAGATCGAGCCCTTCGGCGGGGCGGCCACCTGCATCGGCGGGGCCATCCGCGACCCGCTGGCCGGCCGCGCCTACGTCTATCAGGCGATGCGCCTGACCGGCTGCGGCGACCCGCGCACCCCGCTCGGCGACACGCCGGCCGGCCGCCTGCCGCAGCGCAAGCTGGCCACCACCTCGGCGGCAGGCTACTCCTCCTACGGCAACCAGATCGGCCTGGCCACCGGCGTGGTCAGCGAGTTCTATCACCCCGGTTACGTCGCCAAGCATATGGAGCTGGGCGCGGTAGTGGGCGCAGTGCCCGCCCGGCAGGTGGTGCGCGTGCGCCCGGAGCCGGGAGATGTGGTCATCCTGCTCGGCGGGCGGACTGGCCGCGACGGCATCGGCGGGGCCACCGGCTCTTCCAAGACGCACAACCTCTCCTCCCTGACCACCATGGCCGCTGAGGTGCAGAAGGGCAACGCGCCGGAGGAGCGCAAAATCCAGCGCCTCTTCCGCAACCCGGAGGTCACCCGCCTCATCAAGCGCTGCAACGACTTTGGCGCGGGCGGCGTCTCCGTCGCCATCGGCGAGCTGGCCGACGGACTGGAGATCGACCTGGACGCGGTGCGCAAAAAATACGACGGGCTGGACGGCACGGAGCTGGCCATCTCAGAGTCTCAAGAGCGCATGGCGGTCGTCGTCGCCCCGGAGGACGCGGACGCCTTTATCGCCTTCGCCACGGCAGAGAATCTGGAGGCCTATCCGGTCGCCGTGGTCACCGAACAGGCCCGGATGGTGATGCGCTGGCGCGGCCAGACCATCGCCGACCTCTCGCGCAACTTCCTCAACTCCAACGGCGCGCCGAAATACACCGCCGTCCACGTCCCCGTCCTGCCCGGCCGGGAGGCGGCGCCCGCCGTGACGGACGTGGGGGCGGCCTTCCGCGCGCTGGCACAGAATCCCAACCTCGCCTCCCAGCGCGGCCTGGGCGAGCGTTTCGACGCCTCTATCGGCGCGGCCTCCGTCCTCTTCCCCTATGGCGGAAAGGAACAGCTTACCCCCGCGCAGGCGATGGCCGCCCTGCTGCCGGTGGGGCCGGGCCACACGACGGGCACCTGCTCCGTGATGGCCTGGGGCTTCGACCCCGAGCTGATGGAGCGCGACCCCTTCGTGGGCGCGCAGTCCGCCGTGGTGGAGAGCGTGGCCAAGCTGGCCGCCGCCGGCGCGGACCCGGAGAAGGCCTACCTCACCCTACAGGAGTACTTTGAGCGCCTGCGCGACGTGCCCGAGCGCTGGGGCAAGCCGTTTGCCGCCCTGCTGGGCGCCTACCGGGCGCAGATTGCCCTCGGCTGCGCCGCCATCGGCGGCAAGGATTCCATGTCCGGTTCCTTCCTCGATCTGGACGTGCCGCCCACCCTTGTCTCCTTCGCCATCGCGCCGGAGCGGGCGGAGCACATCCTCTCCCCTGAATTCAAAGACCCGGACTGCCCGGTCTACCTCTTCCGCGCGCCCGCCGGGGACTATGAGGGCACCCGCGCCCTCTGGAAGCGCTTCCGCGCGCTCGTGCTCGACGGCAAGGTGCGCGCCGCCTGGGCACTCTCCTCCGGCGGGCTGGCGGAGGGTCTGCTGAAGATGTCACTCGGCAACCGCATCGGCTTTGCCTCGGAACCCTCCCTGCACGCGGAGGACCTGTTTGCCAAGTCCTACGGCTCCATCGTCGCCCAGCTGAGCGAGGAGCTCCCGGAGGGCCTGGGCGAGCGGATCGGCCGAACCACCGCCGAGCCGGTGCTCTCCGTCTGCGGCGAGCGCCTGGCCCTGGAGGAGCTGCGCCGCCTCTGGGAGGGCACGCTGGAGGACGTCTACCCCACCCGCGCCGCCGCGGAGGGGTCTGCTCCCCTGCTCTCGCACACGGTGCGCACCGCGCGGCGCTCCAGCGCGCCGGTCGCCCGGCCGAAGGCGGTCATCCCCGTCTTTCCCGGCACGAACTGCGAGTATGACACCGCCAACGCCTGCCTGCGCGCCGGCATTGAGCCGGAGATCCACGTCGTGCGCAATCTGAGCGTCGAGCAGCTGCTCGACTCGGAGCGCGAGCTGGAGCGGGCGATCCGCTCGGCGCAGATGGTCATCCTCCCCGGCGGCTTCTCCGGGGGCGACGAGCCGGAGGGCTCGGGCAAATTCATCGCCTCCTTCTTCCGCAACCCGCGCATCCGCGACGCGGTGCACGAGCTGCTGCGCGCGCGTGACGGGCTGATGCTCGGCATCTGCAACGGCTTCCAGGCGCTCATCAAGCTGGGTCTGGTTCCCTTTGGGGAGATCCGTGACCTGGATGAGAGCTGCCCGACGCTGACCTTTAACCTGATCGGCCGCCATCAGAGCCGCTACTGCGATATCCGCGTGTCCTCGGTACAGTCTCCCTGGATGCTCAAAAGCCACGTTGGGGATCTCTACACCGTGCCCGTCTCCCACGGCGAGGGGCGTTTCGTCGCCCCGCAGGCGGTGCTGGCGCAGCTGGCAGCCAACGGCCAGATCGCCACGCAGTATGTCGACGGCGGCGGCTTCCCGTCGATGGATATCTCTGCCAACCCGAACGGCTCCATGTATGCGGTGGAGGGCATCTTCTCCCCCGACGGACGGGTCTACGGCAAGATGGGCCACAGCGAGCGCTGGAACCCCGGCGTGGCGGTGAATATCCCCGGAGAGAAGTGGATGCCGCTCTTTGAGTCGGGCGCCTACTATTTCAAATAACCCGCAGCGGAGGAGACAGCATGCGAGAGATTATTTTTGATATCGACGGCACGCTTTGGGACTCCCGGCAGGTGGTGGCCGACGCGTGGAACCAAGTCGTTCTGGCGCGGACCGGACACCACCCGGGGCACACGGGCGAGAGCGTCGGCCATCTGTTCGGCCGGACGATGACCGACATCGCCCGCCGCCTCTTCCCCGACCTGCCGCCGGAGGAGCGCGACGCGCTGGCGGGCGCGTGCTTTCGCGCCGAGAACGAGGCGCTGGAGCGCACGCCGGGCAAATTTTATCCCGGCGTGCTGGAGACCATCTCCCAGCTCGCCCGGCGTCAGCCGCTCTACATCGCCTCCAACTGTCAGGCGGGGTATATCGAGCTGGTGCTCCGCCACAGCGGGCTGCGGGACTGCTTCTCCGGCTGGATCTGCTTTGACGACACCGGCCTGTCCAAGGGGGAGAACCTGCGGCTGCTCATCGAGCGCCACCGGATGGACCGCCCCATCTATGTCGGCGACACGCAGGGGGACTGGGAAGCCTGTCAGGCGGCTGGTATCCCCATGATCTTTGCCGCTTACGGGCTGGGGAAGGTGGAGGCTCCGCTGCCCACCATCCGCCAGTTCTCCGAGCTGCTCACACTGCCGGAGGCGCAATGACATCAAAAATCGGCGTATCGGAACCATTCCGTTCCGATACGCCGGTCTTTTTCAGCCTCTCACTCCCAGCTCTTCCACACCTCGGGGCAGTAGCCCACGGTGGCCTGCCTGCCGTTTCGCACGATGGGCGTGCGCAGCAGACTGGGGTCCTCCAGCAGGTGCTCGAGCTTCTGGCTCTCCAGGGCGAGGTAGCCCAGCATCGCCGCGTCCGGGTGCTTCGGGTCGATCAGCGCGTCCAGCCCCACCGCCCGGGCAACCGACGTCAGCTCTCCCCGGCTCATGCCATAGCGCAGCAGGTCGATATTTTGAAATTTCACCCGGCGCTCTTTGAAGTAGCGCTGGGCCTTTTTCGTGTCAAAGCATTTGTTCTTGCCAAAAATCTGGATATTCATCCCAGTTCCCTCCAAATCAGGCGGCGGTACTGCGCGCCCTCCGGGCGCAGGCGGGACTCCATCAGCCAGAAGCCGCGCACCGGCATCTCTGCCGCGAACTCCGGCTCGGCCGCCGGCTCCGGCCCGGCACCTGCCCGGCGGGCGAGCGTGATGTGCGGCCGATAGGGCCGTCCCTCCGTCTTCAGTCCCTGCCGGTCGAGAGCGGCGTTCAGGCCGCGCTGCAGGTCCAGCAGCGCGGGCGACGGCGAGATGGCGAGATAGAGCACGTCTCCGCCCCGCTGGGAAAACCGTCCCAGGCCGCCAAAAGTGAGGGAGAACGGCTCTCCCGCCGTCTCCGCCATCGCCGCGGCCGCGCGCCGCGCATCCGGCTGCTCGCCGAGAAAGGCGAGTGTCAAGTGCAGATTCTCCTGGTTCGTCCACCGCCCGGCAAACCCGGCCTCGCGCAGGCAGGCCTGGTACCGCGCCAGCGCCAGCCGACAGGTCCGGTCCAGGTCGATGGCGCAAAAGAGCCTCACGCCTGCCGTCCCTCCAGCTCCGCGCGCAGGCGGGTGTAGCGCGCGTGCACCTCTTCCGCCCGGCCGCAGGTCATCTTTCCCTCGGTGCAGGCCCCGGCGACGCAGGGCGGTCCGCTGCGGTCAAAGAGGGCGGGAGCGATGGGATAGACCAGCTTGAACATCTCCTCCGCCAGGGCGCGGATCTCCCACTGGGCGCGGTTGCAGCAGCGCAGGCGGAAGAAATTTTGCAGGCTACGGGCGTTCATCGTGACCACCATCTTGGTCTCGCAGGCGTTGGGGAGGACAAAGCGTGCGTCCTCGTTGGCCAGCTTCTCCGCCTTGCGCTCCGCCTCCCCCTCGGGAAGGCCCTGGGCGAGGAACTCCGCCTTGTGTTTGGCCTGGAGCGTCTGCGCAAGCTGGAGATACTGCCGCCCCTCCTCTTTCATCGCCGCGAGAAAGGCGGCTTTGGACGCGGGGTCCGCCTCCACCTCCGGCGGGATGACAAAGCGGAAGTCATCCAGGCGGACATAGCGCTGGCTTTGGACGGAAAAGGAGGCAATGCGGTGGCGGGTGATCTGTGCGAGCAGGGCGCGGGAGACGCCCTCAATGCCAAAAGTAAAGGATGCATGCTCAATCGGGCTGGCGTGTCCATAGCTGGCAAGCATCTTGACGAATTTAGCGCTCTTCTCCGGCGTCAGGCCCTCGAGCAGAGTCTCCACCCCGGTGTCGGAATAGCAGAGCTTGGCCGCAGCGGCCACTACCCGCTCCGGTTCGGGCGTGTGGGCGATGAGCTGAACGTGAAGCATGGGGTCATTCCTCCTGATCGTCTGTTGTTTCGCCCGCTATTATATCACACATCGGACGTTTCCGCCATCCGTCCAGCGGAAAAGTGCCCCCGGCCTCGTGGCCGGGGGCATCCAAAATCAAAAACAGGTCAACTCTTTCGGCTGTAGTCCAAATTGATCCAGCCCGCGCCGCTCTTGAGCTTGCCCCAGGTCACGCCACGGCTGTCCCTCTGTTCGTCTACAATAGTGACTTTTTCCCCGCGAGAGAGCCAACCGGTGACTGTGCTGGTATTGCTCGCGCTCTTGCGGATATTCAGGCTGAAGGCAGTGATGGTGACAGTGTACTCACTCGAGCTGCCGCTCCCGCCGCTGCTGTCTGTCCGGGAGCAATATTCCAGACTGACCCAGCCCGCGCCGCTCTTGAGCTTGCCCCAGGTCACGCCACGGCTGTCCTTCTGCTCGGCTACAATGGTGACCACATCTCCCCGGGAGAGCCAGCCGGTGACGGCCGCAGTCCGACTCGCGCTCTTGCGGATATTCAGGCTGCCCGCCGTGACACGGACAGTGTAATTGACCGTGCTGCTCTCTCCGCTGCCGCTGTCCGACTTACTGCAGTAGGCCAAGCTGACCCAGCCGCCACTTTTCAGCTTCCCCCAGATGACACCCCGGCTGTCCGACTGCTCGGCCACAATGGTGACCTTATCTCCCTTGGAGAGCGTTCCGGTGACGGCCGCGCTCTTGCTCGCGCTCTGGCGGATGTTCAGGCTGTATGCGGTGACGGTGGCGGTATAGTTGACTGAGGTGCTGTCGTCACTGCCGTCCGTCCTGCGGCAGTAGTCCAAGCTGACCCAGCCCGCGCCGCTTTTCAGCTTGCCCCAGGTCACACCACGGCTGTCCACCTGCTCTGCGGTGATGGTCATCTTGTCGCCCTTAGAGAGCCAACCGGTAATAGAAGCGGTCCGGCTGGCGCTCTTGCGGATATTCAGGCTGCCCGCCGTCACCTCTACTGTGTAATTGACCTCAGTGCTCTCCCCGCCGCTGAGCTTGCGGCAATAGCTCAGGCTGATCCAGCCGCGCCCGTCGCCTAAGTAGCCCCAGGAGACGCCGCGGCTGTCGGCACGCTCCTCCACAATAACACAGGTATCCCCCCGTTTGAGCGAGCCGACCACGCTGTAGCCGGTCCCCACACCTTTGCGGATGTTCAGGCTGCTGGCCGTGACCGTGC
>DGYMR06203__coassemble_1905_pt1 | contig 11501 bp, 13 predicted proteins | sample DGYMR06203__metabat2_low_PE_036 | metagenome-assembled genome bin DGYMR06203 | reverse complement strand
CTCATGTTTGCCGTGCCATCGCTTCTCCGGGCCATAGAACATGAGCTGACGAAGCGGCAGGGGGGAGAGCGTTCTGCATTTGGAGAGAGCCTGCGGTGTATTATATGCGGTGGGGCACAGCTCCCAATAGACTTGATTTCGACATTTCAAAAAAGAGATATAACAATCTTAAATGTATACGGTGCAACAGAGACCACAGGCGTCGTGTTCTCCCATGAGGCAGCCGGAGGGGATGCCACAGCCCTGGGCAGGCCGCAAAACGCAGAGGCAAAAATTGAACATGGGGAACTTCTGCTGCGCGGAGACATGATGATGTCTGGATATTACAACGACCCGGAGGCCACAGAAGAGGCGCTCAAGGACGGCTGGTACCATACCGGAGACCTGGCCCGTGTGGATGAGGATGGGAATTACTATCTGACCGGCAGAAAGAAGAATCTGATCATCCTGTCCAACGGGGAAAATATCAGCCCGGAAGAGCTGGAGAAATACCTGGTCCTGTCTCCCGATATCGCAGAGGTGGTTGTCACAGAATATCAGGACGCGCTGTGGGCAGCGGTCTGGCCCAATTATCCGGACGCATGCAGCGCTGAGGAGAGGGAACGCACCCGGGAGCGCGTTCGGACCTTTACGGCTGAATACAACGACCGGATGCCGACATATAAGCGGCTTCACGGCCTGCGCTTTTGGGATTCCCCTCTCCCCAAAAACGCAACAGGAAAGGTCCTCAGAAGTCAAGTGAAACTGTAATTTCAACAGAAGTGGATGACAGAAAGGATGTTACTTATGACAGTGCAGGAGGCTAAAAAGGCCATTATAAACTCCATTGTAAAGATTACGGAACCGGATGTAGACGTCACGGAGGAGACCGAAGTAGTCCATGGACTGGGTCTGCCATCCGTTGAGGTTCTCATGCTGCTCGGTGAGCTGGAAGACATCTATGATGTGGAACTGTCGCCCAAGGTGGTTGAGCACGTAAAAACAGTCGGCGAACTTTGCGATGTGATCATAAGCCAGCTGAGAGGGCAATCGTGATGAAGCGAGGGACCAAAATTATTCTTGGAACGATCGCCGTTGTGGTCGCGGCGGCGTTGATTCTTGGCGCATTATTCTTTTTCTGGAGAAGAAACGCTGAATCGGACGCGAGCTCCATCCAAATCCTCCGGGAGCAGCCGGAAAGCGTGACGCTTTTGACCGATATCCAGTACCAGGAGACGGAAGGGGATCACTGCTATCTGGACGTCGCCTTTCGGGATGATGGGGCGGCGAAGCCGCTTTTGGTGTTGGTGCATGGCGGCAGCTGGACCAGCGGCGCAAAAGAAGAGATGAATGCACTGCTCTACACCTTTTCATCGCTTGGCTATACTGTGGCCTCGGTTGACTATGACCTGTTGGATTTCACGACTGCACTTCAGGGAGACTGCGTCAGCATTGCCGATGAAGAGGCGTGTGTCGCGGCGGCAGTTGATTATCTGGCCCAGCACGCCGGAGAATACCAGATTGACACCGGTCGGGTGGTACTGCTTGGGCACTCCGCAGGAGGTCAACTGGTGGGACGCCTTGCCGAGCGGATTGCGGATCATCCGGAGGACTACGCGTTTCAACTGGACGGGGTTGTCCTGCTGGCTGCGCCGAGTGATTTCCGATATTACCTATACAACAATATCCAGATAGACGATTTTGGTTTTTCGCTGGTGCAGGTGTCCTTTATCTTTGACGGTGTTTACGGGAGCGATGTAATTCCCGAGATCAATAAGGTGGATATCCTGCATAATGTGACCGAAAATTTGCCGCCGGTCTTAATTCTGCAAGGCAGCGACGATACAGTTGTGCCGGTATCACTATCCCAGAATTTGTACGATGCGCTGGAAGCAATCGGAGTCACGGCGGAGTTGACCGTTATTCCGGGGGCAGGGCATATTATCATAGAAAATGAGACTGTTTTCTCCGAGATCAATCGTTTTCTGGAGCAGTACATTTTAGATAGCGGGGGAGAGTAAAGCATGCGCGATTCGGTGGAACAATTGTCGGTCATAGGGAGCCACGGCATTACAATTGACTTCAAGGCACTCTTCATGGAGCTGCTGGATAAGATACTGATCATTCTGTTTGCGGGCATCTTTTGCGGCCTGCTGACCTATTTGGCCTGCTCTACGGTGATCCCTCTGGACTATGAATCTACAACCAAGATCTACATTATGCCGCAGGAGACGGCGGGGCAGTCCTCCTATGTGGACCTCGAGGTCGGCTCTTTATTGACGACGGATTATATCGAACTGATCCAGGGCAGGGACGTGGTCGAGCAGGTCATCTCTTATTACAACCTGGATCTGACCTATGAGCGCTTTTTGGGCAAGGTGACGGTGAATAATCCGACAGACACGCGAATTATTGAGATCTCAGTCAAGGATGAAGACCCCTATCTCGCCCGTAATCTGGCCATCTATCTGAGGGATGTCGCGACTGCGGCCATCGAGGCCGGCATGGGGATTGAGGGAATCACGGTGTGGGAGGAGGCCAACCTGCCGCTCCAGCCGAATATCACAGCGCCGGCCTGGGCCGTGCTGAGTGCCTGCGCGGCGGTGTTTCTCTCGGCGCTCGTGGTGGTCGTTCGCTACCTGGTCATCGATAAAATCGTCTCCGCCGATGACGTGGAGGAGAGACTTGGTCTGATTGTGCTCGGAACAATATCATATGAGGGCAGAAGACAGCCCAAACGGGAACGGCGGTGATCTGAATGGAACTGAAAAAGGTGGATACCAAGAGGTATACGGCGCTTTCTGCCAGACTGAAGGAAAATTATAAGGCGCTCAGGGTGAACATTGATTTTTGCAGCGATGCCCCCAAAGTGCTCCTGATCACCAGCAGCATCCCGCACGAAGGCAAATCCACGGTTGCCCTCCAGCTTGCAAATGAGATGGCGCAGGGCGGGAAAAGAGTCCTGATGTTGGACGCCGATATGCGAAAGTCCCAGTGGTCTGAGTTGTTTGGTATTTCCAGACTGGAAAAAAAGGGACTGTCAGACTTCCTGGCAGGAAAAATTGACTTTTCTGAGACGCTGAGGGTGACGGATAACCCAAATCTGTACTTCATACTCGCCGGAACGACGCCCCCGGACCCGGCTGCGCTGTTGGGCGGCGAGGCATTTAAGACCTTATTGGACAGCTGCAGAGAGTCGTTTGACTATGTGATTATTGACTCTCCCCCGCTGGCCAGCGTCATTGATGCGGCAGTCATTTGCGCTCAGTGCGATGGAGTGCTGTTTGTCATTGCCTCTGACATGGTCAGCTGCCGTATTGTAAAGCGCGCCTTGCAGCAGATTCAGCGCGCCGACGGGAAGATTTTGGGCGCAGTGCTGAACAAGATTAAATTTTCCAACCGGGCGCTGTACGGGACGTACGGGACAAACAAGTACTATTACAATAGCTATAGCCACTATTATGATTGAGGTACACCGGAATGCGGAAAAAGTTTCAAAACATAAAGGCAAAGACGGTCATTACCTGCTTGCTGTTTGTGTTGTGCGTCATTATGGCGGTTTTCCTGGTGTTGGATCGTTTGAATCAGGATAATACGCCTCCGAGCATAACCTTTGCCACGGAATCTATCCAGTTGACGGAGGAGGAGGCTTCCGCTGTGCTGCAGAAGGATTACTCCTGCCTGCTGACAGGGGTCAGCGCCTTTGATGACAGCGACGGAGATATCACTGACCGCGTCATTGTATATTCGGTGAATATATATGGCGATCATTCGTATGCCGTGGTCAACTACAGGGCGCTTGACAGAAGCAATAATATGGCAACCGCGCAGAGACTGGCTTATCTGAAAAGCCCGGAGCAAATCTATCAGGAGTTTCTGGACTCCCTATCCAACGGGCCTGCGGATGGAACTGGCGATGCAGCGACAGAAAATAATGCGGCTGACGAGAGCGATACGCAGCGCCCTGTGATCCAAATGGAAAGTGTAGTAAACTTGGCCGTCGGAGAGACCTTTGAGCCGCAGGAGTACCTGATTACCCTGGAAGATGACGTCGATTCTTTTGAGACATTGGCGCAGAATTGCCGTATGGAAGGGGAGTTTGATGTCAATTCAGCGGGAATTTATCCACTGGTCTTTTATGTGACAGATTCTGACGGAAATGAATCAGAGCCATCCGTCTTGATTTTGACCGTAGGCTTAAATGACGTGGGATAATATGATATGAACTGGTATATCACGACCAATGGATACGCAAAGGTTCACAGACAGAACGCCGGCTCAAAAGCGCCGGACGACGTTGCGCAGATCTGCCGGCGGCTGCATATGAGCCCCCTGGTGTTTCAGCCTTTTCCGCGGGATGCAGCATCTGAGCTGTATATGAAATTGTGGCTGATGACGGTTGGGGCAGTTCCCTGGCTGAATGTCGGTTGGAAGGTACGCCGCGGCGACATTGTCCTGTACCAGCATCCGCTGTATGGGAACCGTCTGGTCAATCGCATCATTCCGGTTCTGAAAAAGCGAAAAGGATGCAAGTTTATTGCGCTGATTCACGATTTGGAATCTCTGCGAAAGGGAATCGGGACTGCATACACCAAGGGAAAAGAGCAGACAAACGATATCGCGGATAATGCGCTGCTGAGACAGTTTGACGCGGTCATTTGCCACAACTCCGCGATGAGAGACTATCTGGTTGGCCGGGGCTTTGACCCCCGGAAGGTGATCTGTCTCGGCGTTTTTGATTATCTGACCCCCTATGCGCCCAAACGCGGTGTCTTATCCCAAGTCCCCTCCATCGCAATTGCGGGCAATTTGAACCCCCAAAAGAGCGGATATCTCTATCGGATTGCCTGCCGGAAGGATGAGCTGACAGTTCATCTGTTTGGCGTGGAGTTTCATGCGGATATGGCCTCGGAAAATATGAATTATCACGGCTCCTTTGAGCCGGAAGAGCTGCCGGATCACCTGACTGGTGATTTCGGCCTTGTCTGGGATGGCGATTCCACCGAGAGCTGTACGGGAAATACCGGAGAGTATCTGCGCTACAATAATCCTCACAAGGTTTCACTATATTTGGCATCCAATATGCCGGTCATCGTGTGGAGCGAATCGGCGCTGGCAGACTATGTCTGTAGAAACAATTTTGGCTTTGCCGTTGACGCTATTGATGAAATTCCAGAGCGGATTCGTTCATTGACCGCACAGGATTATTTGGCAATGTGCGAAGCTGTCCGTCGGGAGGGGGAAAAACTCCGCAGCGGATATTACACGACCCAGGCAATTGAACGGGCGATCCAGACCGTAAACACTTGCGTCTAGTGAAGAGAATATCCCTTCTGGGAAGAGCGCCGGGAACCTCTGACAAGGTTCCCGGCGTCGATTTTACCCTAATACAGTTTGGCTGAATTTAATTGCCATCTCCAGGTGTCTTCGCACATGTCAAGCAGGGTGAGCTCCGCACGCCAGCCAAGCTCGCGCTGCGCTTTGCCGGCATCCGCATAGCACTCCGCGACATCTCCGGGACGTCTGGGGCAGATGACATAGGGGACCGTGCGGCCGCTTGCCTTTTCAAAGGCGGATACCATTTCCAGGACGCTGTGCGGCGTACCCGTCCCCAGATTGAATGTCGATACGCCCGTGTGCTTGCAAATATAGTCCAGCGCCGCGACATGCCCTTTGGCCAAATCCACGACATGGATGAAGTCCCGGACGCCGGTGCCGTCCTTTGTCGGATAATCATCTCCGAAAACACGCAGCTCTTTTCGCAGGCCTGCGGCAACCTGAGCCACATATGGCATCAGATTATTGGGAACTCCGTTGGGCGACTCGCCGATCAGGCTGCTCTTGTGTGCGCCGACAGGATTGAAATACCTCAACAGGCTGATGGACCAGTTCGGGCAGGCCTGTCCCACGTCGCGCAGAATCTGTTCAATCATCAGCTTTGTCTGGCCATAGGGATTGGTGGCGGACGTGGGCATATCCTCTGTAAGAGGCAGCTGAGCAGGCACCCCGTATACAGTAGCAGATGAGCTGAACACCAATTTGCACACGCCATACCGCTCCATGACTTCCAAAAGCGACAGGGTGGTATCCAAATTATTCCGATAGTATTTCACGGGCTGCTGTACGGACTCGCCGACCGCCTTATATCCGGCAAAGTGAATGACGGCGTCAATCTTGTTTTCGCGGAAGACCGTCTCAAGCTGACCGGCATCTGCGACGTCGATCTCGTAGCTTTTGGGCAGATGCCCGGTGATCTGCCCGATGCGCCCGAGAACATCCGGCTTGCTGTTTGAATAGTTATCTGCAATGATTACCTTATGACCAACGCTTAAGAGTTCAACTGCGGTGTGGGAGCCGATATAACCAGCGCCACCGGTCAAAAGCACTTCCATAAAATATTACTCCTTTTTAAGCGTGTTAGAGACTGTCTTGGGATTCTCTGTCGATACATTATAAAAGCAAAAAATACAATATACAAGTATTCTGCCAAATTTGTCCCGGCTGAGAAATAAAAAACGTTTTACATGAGAGGCCGCATACGGGAAGCCAAAACCGGAGTGACCCATCCGTAAAGCCTTACTCAGCCAGGTGGAGACATTTTAATCTACGCTCCCCGTGAGGGGAGCGACACGAGACAATGACGCGCAGCCTGCCGTATGCCGCCATTTCAATCCACGCTCCCCGTGAGGGGAGCGACATATAGTCCCGCGCCATGGTCAAGTCTCCAGGATGCATTTCAATCCACGCTCCCCGTGAGGGGAGCGACCCGTTTGCGTGGGCGGATGGTCAGTCCACACTACATTTCAATCCACGCTCCCCGTGAGGGGAGCGACGAAGCGCACAGTGCAGAAGATTGCGATTTCTCCCATTTCAATCCACGCTCCCCGTGAGGGGAGCGACGTATCGCCTCCCCGACTGGAGTATCCGATCAGCGCATTTCAATCCACGCTCCCCGTGAGGGGAGCGACAGAGGTCGAAGGAAAGCGCCCCCACCGGAGGGCCATTTCAATCCACGCTCCCCGTGAGGGGAGCGACCGTCCCGGATGAATCGGTCCATATTGCCCCAGCTCAAATTTCAATCCACGCTCCCCGTGAGGGGAGCGACCGTAGTCGCCTAACCCCCTATCAAAATAATTGTTAATATTTCAATCCACGCTCCCCGTGAGGGGAGCGACCACTCGGCTTGATACAAGGCTCTTGCTTGCACGTCATTTCAATCCACGCTCCCCGTGAGGGGAGCGACCTTGAACATGCGAAGCGGGTTCTCGTACATGCGGATTTCAATCCACGCTCCCCGTGAGGGGAGCGACGGTTATGATCTATATTATACGGATGATGTTAGTTTATTTCAATCCACGCTCCCCGTGAGGGGAGCGACGCGATTGTAACGCCGCTACAGCGGACAATGTCTTACCGATTTCAATCCACGCTCCCCGTGAGGGGAGCGACTTCATCTCTTCACGGTGTTTCTCGGTCGTGTGATATTTCAATCCACGCTCCCCGTGAGGGGAGCGACTTGTTGTGAATCAGTATATCTATAGCCAGGCAAAATTTCAATCCACGCTCCCCGTGAGGGGAGCGACAACTTCTGGCGAACGAGACGGAGCCTTACGATGATTTCAATCCACGCTCCCCGTGAGGGGAGCGACCCATGGCCATTAAATCAAACATGTCTTTTTCAACATTTCAATCCACGCTCCCCGTGAGGGGAGCGACCTGATAACGCATCAAGCATTATTTTAAAACAGGATTTCAATCCACGCTCCCCGTGAGGGGAGCGACCGCAGAGGCCCTGCCAGACCTCCAGAAGCAATTGGAATTTCAATCCACGCTCCCCGTGAGGGGAGCGACTGGTATCAGGGCGAGAACAATGCCAGCGTTGTAATTTCAATCCACGCTCCCCGTGAGGGGAGCGACACCGCGCGGCCCGGGCTGGGCAGAAAGGAGCTGGATTTCAATCCACGCTCCCCGTGAGGGGAGCGACTCGTCCAGGACGCCGATGACGATCTGGACTACGTGCTCATTTCAATCCACGCTCCCCGTGAGGGGAGCGACAGCAAAACCAGACAACAATGCCTGATTCTACAAGACCATTATACTGCACCTTGCCTAAAACAGGCAAGCAGCGTGACAAAAATTCCCGGAAATCTTACCATGCGGGGGCAGAATCACGCGGATTTCCGGTGCGAAGGTCCCGGGGAAAACCGGACAGCTTCCGCTTCGCGCTAAAGCATCAGCACGCCGTCCGCCTGGTATCCCGCCTTGGCACCGTAATGTTCGATTTTGGAGCGGTAGCTGTTGCCCAGCAGGTAGAAGCGGAGGCTGTCTTTTTCCGGGTCGATGATCTCCAGCAGCTTTGCCTTTAGAAATCGAAATTGGGCGGCGTCTACCAAACACTCAAAGACGGAGTTCTGCACCCGCTGGCCATAGTTGACGCACTGTTTTGCCACCTTCCGCAGCCGCTTCTGCCCGGCGGCGTCCTCTGTGCTGACGTCGTAGGCAATGACAATCATCATGGTATCACTTCCATAAAAAGGGGGGATAGCCGTCCAGGTCTCCCCGCAGGTAGCGCGATAGCAGGAGCGCCTGCACATAGGGGACCAGGCCCCACTCCAGCTTCTCTTTCAAGAACGGATGGGTGATCTTGACCTGCTTTCGGGTCTGCCACTCCCGCTGGACCGTCTTGCGGCCCTCCTGGGTGAGCAGGACCGCTCCGTTTTCCTGCGCCTGAAAGTCACGGGCGGAGAGCAGGCGGTCATTGATCAGCGTGAGCACAAACCGGTCCGCCATGCAGGGACGCAGTTCCTCCAGCAGATCTTGGGCTAAAGAGGTCCTGCCCGGCCGGTCCCGGTGCAGAAAGCCCACATAGGCGTCCAGCCCCACCGTCTCCAGCGCCGAGGCGCAGTCGCTGCCCAGCATGGTATAGACAAAGGAGAGCAGGGCGTTTACCCGGTCGAGCGGCGGGCGGCGGCTGCGGCCGCGGTAGTAGAAGTCCTCCTTGCTGCGCAGGATCATGTCGTCCATCCGGCCGAAATAGAGGATTGCGCCCGCGCCCTCCAGGCCGCGCAGACTGTCGAGCGAGGTCTCCTCCAGCACCTGGGCCATCAGCCCCTTGAGCTGCTGTGAGGTATTCTGAAACAATGCGACGTCCAGCCGCGGCCCGTGGTCCCGCCTGGCCCGGTCGAGTACCGCCCTGGCGTTGGAGAGCTTTCCGAAGATAAAGTTCCGGGCTACCCGGCAGCTCTGGAACGGGTCGTCCGCCATCCGGTACTGGGTCCGGCGCAGCAGGACGTTGCCACGGCTCTCCCCGCAGGTCCGGGCGAGAAAGCGTCCTCTGGGGGTGAGAAAGACCAGGTCAATCCCCATCCGCGCGCACTTTCCCATCAGGGCGGGAGAGGCTCCGGCATAGGAGAAGAGATAGATGCCCTCCAGAATGTGCAGGGGGAACCGGCCGGCAACCTGCTCGCCCTGGCGGATGACCACGTTCTCCCCGTCCAGGGCGGCATAGCCGTCCTCCAGGGTGACAAAGAGGGTGTTGAGCAGATGTCTCATGGGGAGTCCTCCATCTCCTGGCGCAGATAGGCCGCCACCGTCTGTCCCCGCAGGAGGCGGGGCAGACACAGGTCCTTCAGGGAGCAGGCGTTGCAGGCCCTGGTGGGCCTTACCCTCGGGGTCGTGCCCCGCCGGTAGAGCTGGTGCATCTCTTCCGCGGTCCGCTCCACCAGCGCGCGCAGCTCCGGGGAAAAGGCGACCTTCAGCCGGTGACGGGTCTGGCCGTAGTAGAGCGCCCCCTCCGGCACGTCTGTGCAGAGCATCTCCTCCAGACAGATCGCCTGCGCGCACAGCTGGACCAGGTCGGACTGGTCCGCCTTCACTGTGCCGCGCTTGTACTCCACCGGATAGGGCCGCCAGGTTCCCGGCGTCTTTGCCAGCGGCACGCCGCGCTCGTCCGGGTAAAACTCCACCACGTCGCACGCGCCGGAGAGCCCCAGCCGGGCGGAGTGGATGCGCAGGTCCCCCACGGACAGGACCCCGCCCCTCAGGGCGCGGCGCTCCGGGTCATGGGCCCTCTGGTGCAGCAGCCGGCCCTCTGCGGTACGGCTGTTTTCCGACCACTGCTCCTCCAGGTGAATCAGCGCCCACTGGCGGCGGCAGAAGAGGAAGTGGTTCAAGCCGGCGAGCTGGAGAAAATCCTCTTCCTGATAGGGCATCTCCTCACAGGCCCTCCAGCACCTCGGGCGTCAGCCCCTCGAGCGGCTCGAGGGTGATCTCGTAGTCCTCCGCGCGCGTGGGGAGATCCACGCCGTCTCGCAGGCGGACCTGCACCGAGCGGTGCACCCGGGCGGAGGAGTACTGCCCCTCCTTGCAGTTGTGCCGGAACCAGAAGAGACGGAGCACCTCCATCGAGCCGTCCGGGCGGGCGGAGGAGGCGTCGTTGACAAAGAGAGTGCGCAGGCACTCGCGTACCACCTCCGCGTCCTCCTGGGAAAAGCCGGTCTTCTCCGCCAGCTGGACATTGATGGAGCCCTTGATCTCATACAGGCCGAAGCGGACAAAGTGCTTCGTCCCCATCGTGTCCGAGGCGCGCGCCTCCCCCTTCTCCCGCTTCTCGCCGCTGACGCTCTTGGTGATCTGCAGCGACTCGATCTCCACCGGGGAGAGGCTGACCGCCTGATGGACGGACACCGGTCCCCGGACGCCGACGGAGAGGCCCTTGCCCTTGGTGTCCTTAAAGGCGAAGACCTGCCCGAAGGCGCGCACGTCCATCCAGGTCTCGCAGGCCTTGCGGGCATAGACGTCTCGGTCCTTGGTCCCCTTCATGACGGCGGAGGCGCGGTCATGAAGACTGCCGAAGCCGTCGTCACACCGGTCATCCGACTGGACAAAGATGGGGTAGCCCAGGTCCTGCATCCGGTTGCGGATCTTCCGCTTGATGCACACATCAGAGATCTCGCCGTAGCCGTTGTAGTCGGTGCGGGGGCGGTTGCCGTTTAAGGGGTCGCCGTTGCTGTTGGCCCGGGTGACGGAGACCAGGGCGACGAAATCGATCTTGTTTGCCAAAGCGCTCATGTCAGTTTCCCTCCTCGTTGTTCTCGCTGCGCTCACGCTTTTTCGTGTACAGGTCCTTGCGCTGGAGATAGTAGCCCATCAGGTAGGTCTCCTTCAGCGGGGCGTTCCAGCGTGACTGCTCCGTGTCCGTATGGATGCGGTCCAGAATCTGGCCGATCAGCATCTTGTAGTAGCTGCGCGCCCCGGGCTGCAGGCGGGGGAAATAGGCCTTTTCCAGCTGCGCCTCGATCTGCGCCGCGGTCTTGAGCGGCATCCGGCAGTAGACCGATTGCAGACGGATGGCGTTGGGCTCGCGGCCCTCGTCGTCGGAATAGGTGTCCCGCTCCACCTTCTCCAGCACGGCCAGCAGGCGGCCGAACTGGTAGCTGCGGTCGCGGCTCTCCTCGTTGACGGACATCTCGCATTCCTCCTTGTAGACATCGTGTCGGTATTTTTGGATGACGGCGCAGGCG
>DGYMR06203__coassemble_1890_pt1 | contig 11579 bp, 8 predicted proteins | sample DGYMR06203__metabat2_low_PE_036 | metagenome-assembled genome bin DGYMR06203 | reverse complement strand
GGGCCTGGACGATATCGTACGGCATATGCGCCCGGTCCACCCGGCAGGCCACCAGCCGCTGCATCTGCTGGCCCAGCACCCGGTCATCCGTCTTGAGCCTGACCTGGCCTTTGACCGTCATCTGGGAGCCGAAGGCGCAGTTGACAATCTGCCAGAGCGGCGGGGCGCAGATCTGGCTGGACCGCCCGAACCAGCAGCAATAGCGGTCCCAGTCATACAGGCGCTGGAGGTAATCTGAGCCGGCCAGCTCATTGTAGTAGGTCAGCGAGAGCCGCCCGGTGGTGGCGGCGTCAAAGGCGGCCACCACTACGCCGCTGCGCGCCGGGAGCTGGGAGCGGTAGCCCTCCAGTGTCTTTTTCAGCTCCGCGCGGTAGTCGCTGGGCTTGGTGACGGCGAGATCGCGGTTTCCGAAGGGCCCGGCGGCGTGGCAGACCCGCACGCCCTGCGGATTCCAGCACAGGAAGGTCCGCCCACCGAAGACGGCCTGCGCCCCCTGCTCCGCCGCGAGCCAGCGCAGGGCGTTGTGCGCCTTCTGGGAGGCGAGGTAGCTGACGGTGGCCGCCTGCGTCTCGTCGGTAAAACGCCCGCGGAAGGTAAAGCCGCTCTGGTCATTGGCGGAGATCAGCTTGGCGTTGCCGTTGATGGGGATAATCCCCTTGGGGTGCTGCTTGGCCGGGGGGACATGCGCGCCGGTGATCATGCAGAGCGCCTGCGCGTCCTCCGGCTGCAAGCTGGCGTACCAGTCCTGAAATGCCTGCGCCAGGGAGGGCTGCTGCCAGCAGCCGTCCCGCGGCGTGCCAATCCCGTGGACCCGCCAGCAGACAAGGGCCTTTTCCCTGGCGGGTTTTCCGCCGGCGTCCAGGGTGAGGATGCCCGCCGCCGCGAGGTCGGAGAGGATAGTGCCCCCCTTCACGTAGGCGAGAATGGACGCGAGCATGGGGTGGGAATACGGGGACTCCGCCCAGGCGGTGAGCTGCCTGACGTAGAGCGGATGCTTTTTTTCGTCATAGGGGGCCAGATAGCACAGCTGGTCACAGAGCGGATGGGGGCAGGGGGCGCTGGTGCGTCCGCCGGACTCCTCCGTGGCGGGGATGAAAATTTTCGGCTCGGACTTGTCCCACAGCCGCGCGGAGGAGAAGGAGCCGTCCTGCTCCAGTGTGATCTCGATCTCCGGCCGGGCGAGGATGTGGGAGACGGGGACGAGCACCTGATGCCCCTCGATCTCCCGGCCGACGTAGTCCCGGTGGGCGTCGTAGGTCTCCACCGCCTTTTGGAACAGGCCCATCAGATCACCTCCCCGAACTCCGCCAGACCGGAGAAGTTCTGCTCTGCGGCGCCGAAGGGCTTTGGCTCCAGCGCGCGCAGCGGCTTGTGCAGCGGGCAGTCCTCCGGGCGGGCGAAGGAGATCACGCCGCCGCGCATCACGGGATACCAGAAGTTGGCGGTCATCTGCCCGGCCGTCTCGGGGGAATAGGCCTCGTCGGGGTAGGTGATGCCGTGGTACATCAGCCCGAAGCTCAGCTCCGGGAGCTCCCCGTAGTGGCCCGCCTCGCCGTCAAAGTCGCAGGGCTCCACATAGCCCTGGCACTCCCGCGTGCCCAGGAAGATGTCCCGCCGGCCGCCCTTTTGAATCATGCGCCGGGCGATGTTGTGGTGTTTGTGCTCGTTGCGGTCGCCCGCCAGCTCCGGGCGGTTGTCGTTCCACTCAAAGTGGGCCAGCACCCGGTAGCGCACGTGCTTGAGATAGGTATAGTAGGCCAGGTCGTTGCCGCCGTGGTATTTGATGGGGCGGATGCCCTTCACCTCGGTCTGGATGGGCTCCATCACCCGCACGGCGTCGATGTACCAGATCAGCGTCGGCTTCCAGTAGATTGAGGCCAAAATGCCCTTGAGCGCCTCATAGGTGGGGACCTGATAGGTGCACTTTTCGCCGCCGACCCGGGTGATGGGGTCGGTAAAGAGGGCGTAATCGCCGCTCACCTGAAAGGAGACCAGATTGGGATGGACTGGTTTGGACATGGCTACACCTCCAGATAGCGCATCGGATTCGGCTCGGTCACAAGACCGGTCTCACTGTCGTAAAACGTGGGCTGCAGGGCGAGCACCGCGCCGTCCCAAAAGGGGACCAGGCCGCCCCTCTGCTCCAGCAATTCCAGCTGGAATTGGTACAGGGAGACGGTGTAGGGCTTGGCCCGCTCCAGTAGCTCCCGCTGGCGGCGCGGGTCGGACGGGACGCCGGGCGCGCCGAGCGCATCGATCAGCGCGCGCCCTTCCCCGTAGGGCACGAGGACGTCCGACGTCTCCTGGTCGAACACCTCAAAGAGCCCGCCCGCGAGGGCGAAGGCCTGGCGCAGGCCGTAGTGCTCGCTCCCTGGCTGAGATTCGGCATATTTGCAGTTGACCGAGAGCAGGTCAAAGAGAGAGCCGTGCTCTCGGGCGGGATAGTCCCGCGCGCCCTCCGCCATCCCGAGATAGAGATAGCGGTAATACTGCCGGATGGACCGGTCGGAGGCGAGGTCGTTTTGATAGGCCTCCGGGTGGCGGCGGAAGTCGGAGAGGAGCTGCAGGGTGGCCGTCTTGGCGGCCTGAATCTCCCGCAGGCGGCTGAGGTTTTCGTCGCTGCAGGTGAGCAGATGGACGGGGGCGAGGGCGTCGCTCTCGCCGTTTCGGTTGCAGCGCCCGGCGGACTGAATCACGCTGTCCATCCCCGCGGTGAGGCGGACCACCGCGCCGAAGGAGATGTCCACCCCCGCCTCGATGACCTGCGTGGAGACGCAGAGGACCTTCGGGCCGCCGTTCCGGCTCTCCGACAGGGCGTCGGTGAGCCGGGCGAGGGTGTCACGCCGGTGCTGGGGACACATGGACGCGGAGAGATGGAAGCGCAGGAGGCCGGGCCGGTCGAGCTGCCGGTAGAGGAACTCCGCCTCCCGCCGGTTGTTGCACACGGCCAGGAGACTGGGGACTTCCTCCAGCCTGCCGCGGATCCAGTCCGGAATCTCGTCGAGCCGCCGCTGCCCGGCGTCCAGAATCTCTGTCCGGCGGAAGGGGGCCCAGAGCGACGCGTCAGAGGGGACCAGCTGCGTGAGCGCGCCGGAGATGGGGTGCTCCACCTCCTCCAGGCAGGGCTGGGTGGCCGAACAGAGCACCACGGTGGCGCCGCAGACCTGGGTCAAAAAGTTGACGGCGAGGTTAAAGAGCGTAATCAGCTTGGAGGGGACCGTCTGGACCTCGTCAATCACCAGTACGCTGTCGCAGAGGGCCTGAAAGCGGCGGATGCAGGTGGTCTTTCCGGAAAACAGGGTGTTGAGCAGCTGGACCAGTGTGGTGATGACGATGGGGGCGCTCCAGTTCTCCGCCAGCAGCTCGTGTTCGTCCAGCCTGTCCTCCCCGGACCGGGTGCGCACCAGGTTGGAGTGGTGCTCCAGAATCAGGCTGTCTTCCCCGACCGCCTCCCGGAGCACCGCGGCGTTCTGTTCCAAAATGCTCAGCAGGGGAAAGGCGAAAAGGATCCGCCGCTTCCCGTGCCGCGCGGCGTGGGCCAGGGCGAAGCGGAGCGAGCTGAGCGTCTTGCCGCCGCCGGTGGGAACGTTCAGCCGGTAGACGCCGCACGGCCGCTCCCCGGCGTCCCGGCATTGGCGGGAGATCTCCTGGCGCGCGCGCTGGATGGGGGTGTCGGAGGGGAAGGCGCCCAGCCGCTTCTCCAGGCGCACCAGCAGCCGCCGCCAGAGGGGGCGGAGGTCCTCCGTCCGCTCAGGGAGCGCGGCGCGGTTCAGATACGCCGCGGTGTCCTGCCGGTCCCCGTCGATCACGGCGGACAGAAGCAGGCGGGCCAGCAGGCCGAGGTGGAAGAAGGTCTCCTCGCCGCCGCCGTTGGTCTGACTGTTTGCCCAGTCAAAGAGCGGGGTCAGCTCCGCCAGCGCCGCCTGAAACAGCCTGTCCAGCTCCTCCTGAGGCGCGCACTGGAGGAGGAATTGCTCCACCGCCTCGCGGTAGGGCGCGTCCTCCCACGTCAGCCGGTGGTCAAAGCCGGAGCGGTGCCTGGCGTCTACGCAGTCAAACAGTCCGTGGTGCGCCCCGGAGGCGCAGGCGAGCACCTCGGCTGCCATGTCGGCGTAGTCGGTGAACTCGCCCGGGTGGTGGTACCGCTCCAGCAGATAGCGGACTGCGGCGTGGGTGTGGATGACGGAGCCCCGGCGCCCGGTCCCCCGTTCCAGATAGTCCTTGAATGTGGCCGTATATTTTCCGAGGTCATGCAGCAGTCCGGCAAGATAGGCGGCATTGCTCAGCGGGACGCCGCGCAGGCATCGGGCGGCCAACTCCGCGGTGTTTCGACAGTGCTCCTGTACCGTCTGGACGGAGACGGAGCCGTCCGCCTCCGGGCGCAGGTGTGCGGGATAGATCATAGGCATTCCACCCTTTTCCGTTGAAAATAGAAAGAGAGACAAACACGTATTGGCGGCGCGCAAAGGCATGCGCAAAAGCTTGGCATTAAAAGGAACGTCGAGTTTCTTCGCTGCTCTATGCGACACCTGTTCGCGATAAAAAGATTTTAACATAAGTCCCTATATATAATCAATAATAAACTAAGCTTTGTGTTGCGGTATACCGCCTCGTTTTTAATTGGCGGGGGCAGCACCGCAGTGAGGGAAACTCCGCGCAATATTGAAAAGTGAAAAAGGACGGCATAAAATAACGGCCCAAACCGTCCGCTCCCTGACAGAGCGGGCAGTTTGGGCCTGTTTGATTCAGAATTTGTGAGAGACTGGCGCCGCCGAGCCGCCGGCGACCTTACCGGAACAACACCCAGAAGTACAGATAGGCCGGGATGACAGCGCCCAGCGTAAAGGGGATGCCGATGCGGCAGAAGTCGCTGGTCTTGACCTCATACCCGGCGCGGCGCAGGATGCCGATGCCGGTGATGTTGGCCGAGGCGCCAATCGGCGTGCAGTTGCCGCCCAGCGTCGCGCCGGAGAGCAGCCCGAAATAGAGCAGGGAGGGGTCGATGCCCAGCGTGGAGGCCAGGCCGGTGACGACCGGCAGCATGGTTGCGACATAGGGGATGTTGTCGATAAAGGCGGAGAAGAGCACGGAGGCCCAGACGATGACGGTGTAAATCACAAAGACATTGCCGCCGCCCATCTGCGCGAGCAGGCCGGCCGCGGCGTCCACGACGCCCATATGGGTGATGCCGCCGATGACCAGGAACAGCCCGAACAGCAGCCCGATCGTCTCAAAGTCGATGGCTTTGATGGGGCCAATGACAGCCGCGCGGTCACGCGTTTTCACCAGGCTGTAGAGCAGGCCGATGGCAAACAGCGTCACGCAGATCAGTCCGTTGGTGATGTCCGGTTTGGACGGGAGGAAGGAGGCGGCGATCAGCAGCGCGATCATGCCCACCAGCAGCACGGTGGGCACGTAGTCGGTCACCACGGTGCGCTGGGTGCTTTTGGCGATGGGTGCCTTCTCCCGGCGAAACAGCCAGGCGAGAATCAGCGCCGAGACGACGGCGCCCAGCTCCACGGCGAAGAAGATGCCGGGCTTGCCCTGATAGACAAAGAAGTCCAGAAAGCTCATGTTGGCGTACGAGCCGAGCATGATGGCGGTGGTGTCCCCCACCAGTGTGGCCGCACCCTGCAGGTTGGAGGAGACCGCGATGGCGATGATGAAGGGCACCGGGTTGGTCTTGAGTTTTTTGCAGATCTCCAGGGCGATGGGGGCGACCATCAGCACGGTGGCGACGTTGTCCACAAAGGCGGAGATGATTCCGGCAAACAGCGCCAGGGACACCGCGGCCATCTGGACGTTTGGCACCTTCTCCATAATGAGGTCGGCCAGCAGCGCGGGCATCTTGCTGTCGATAAACAGCTGTACCAGGCCCATCGTGCCGGCAATCATGAGCAGGACGTTAAAGTCAATCGCCCCGACAATCTGGTCCAGCGGCAGCATGCCGGTCACAATAAAAATCGCCGCGGAGCCGAGTGCGATATAGGGCCGGTATTTGCCAAAGATCAGCATCAGCACATAGGTGGCGGCGAACAGCAGCAGAGCATAGATCATATTTCTCCCAACTTTCCGTCATCCGGAGGACCGGACTTAATTGTAGAGATGGTACACTGAAAACAAAAAAATGTCAAACGGAAATAGGACTGGTCGGGTGTTTAAAATATTGTGACCCAAAGCGTCCATTTTTACATTGCAATGGGCTGGTCAGGGTTCCGTCCCCAATACCTGCCTGCCCCTCTGGTCCGACACCTGTCACGCCGTTTCGACGGCGAACGTATACTGTGACAGGGACTAAAAAGCCCCTAAATCATGCGAGGAGAAACAACTATGGGATTGACGAGTTCAAATAAGACGGTCAGCGCAGACCGCATCGACTGCTCCGGCACCTTCCGGGTTACGCTGGCCCTGTCCGCCTCACCGGATATCACCAGCAACCCCACCGACATCGTGCTGATTCTGGACCGCTCCGGCAGCATGGCGGGAAGTCCGCTGGCCAACCTGAAGAGCGGGGCAAAAAAATTCATCGACATCATCGACGAGGCGACCGACAACACGCAGGACGGCCAGATCGGCTCCGGCAGTCGGATCGGAATTGTCAGCTTCGCCGACACGGCAGTGCAGAACACCCAGCTGATCACTTCGGTGGATACCCTGAAGGCGGCGGTCGACAGCCTGACGGCCGGCGGTTCCACGAACCACGCAGACGCCTTTGCCAAGGCGGCGGCGCTCTTTGACCCCAACTCGACCAACGCAAAAGTGATGGTCATGTTCACGGACGGAAAGACGACCTCCGGCGCGGATCCCAACCCGGTGGCCGCCGCCGCGCGCGCCTCGGGCGTCATCATCTACTGCATCGGCCTGATCGGCTCGGACGGCATCGACCCCGCCGTGCTCAACGAGTGGGCGACCGATCCGGACGCCTCCCACGTGGCCATCACACCGGACGACGCCGACCTGGAAGACCTGTTTGAGGACCTGGCCGAGAATATCTCCAACCCGGGCGCGACCAATATCGCCATCCAGGAGGTGCTCAACTCCGACTTTGCCATCAACAGCATCTCTATGCCCTCCAAGGGTGTGGCCAGCACGATCAACGCCACCACCCTGCGCTGGACAATTGACGAGCTGGGCACGACGGCCAACGAGGGCGCCTCCCTGTCCTTCCTGGTGCGCCATACGGGCAGCACGTCGGGGACGAAGGAGGTCAACGAGTCCATCACCTATACCGACGATGAGAACAATCAGGCCGTCTTCCCCTCTCCGACGATCCAGGTGGACTGCAGCATCATTGTGCATCCGGAACCCTGCCCGGAGCCGGTAGATGTGAGTTTTGACGGGTGCCAGGACGCCCTGGTCTACTCCGCCGGGGATGTCTATCTTGAGTCGCAGGGCCGCTTCCTGCAGCTGGATGTCAACCTCAAAAATGTCTGCCCGAACCGGCGGGTCGCGCTGGGTGTGCTGCTCTCTGAGGTCGACCAGCAGGGCGAGGAGCACCAGCGCGGGGTCAAGGCGATGACCATTCCCGCGCACCACTATTCCACCTGTCGCGATGTGCTGGTCAAATGCATCAAGTTCGTGCTGCCGGAGGATGTGGATGTGTCCGGCCAGACGCCTTATTCCATGTGCAACACGCGCAACTTTAAGGCCCGCGTGATTGCCCACCACATGGAGAGCGACTATGCCTGCTGCCCTCTGACCGATCTGAGATAACGCCGCGGCGCCGGATGGCGAGCGCCTGAGCGAAATCGCGCCCCGAAAAGCGCCCTAATCGCTTTTTGGGGCAAAATATGACCTGGAGTGCACTTCAATGAGGAAAAAAGAGGGCGGAATGTTCTGGAAAAATATTTGCAAATCATACCGGCCTGCCGTATAATAAACGTAAAATAAAAGCCGCTCGACGGGCTCTATTTCAAATGGAGAGCGCACCCGGCGGGGCGGGATTTTTGACCGGATATGGACCGGACCGCAAGAGAGCGGATCTGCCTGAGACGGCCGTGCACAGAGGGAGAGGAGAGGGACGAAGCCTTTTTGTCCGAAAGACGGACAGGGAAAAAGGCAGGCGGCCCGCCGCCGGGCGGAGAAAAAGGGGAGAGTTTGGGCATGCACATTGCCATTGTGGATGACGCGCGGGAGGACGCGGGCCGTCTGGAGACGTTTTTGGACCGCTACCAGCGCGAGACGGGGACAGCGATCCAGGTGAGCACTTTCGCCGCCAGTGTAGACTTTTTGGAGGAGTTTCACGGCGACTACGACATTATTTTCCTGGATATTGAGATGCCGGGCAGCGACGGGCTGGAGGTTGCCCACGAGATTCGCCGCAAGGACGAGACGGCCGCCATTGTCTTTATCACCAATATGGCCTAGTATGCCATCCGGGGCTATGAGGTCAACGCGGTGGACTTTATGGTCAAGCCGGTGGGCTATTTCAACTTCGTACAGAAGTTGGAGAAGGCGATGCGCGCGGCGGAGAAGCGCGGGGCGCAGTTTCTGATGCTCAGCAACGGGGACGGGCTGTACCGCATCCCGGCCTCCGACGTGCTCTATATTGAAAAAGACCGGAATTATCTGGTCTACCACACGCGGCAGGGGGTCTTTCAGGCGCGCGGCACGATGCAGGAGGCGCGTGAGCGGCTGCGGGGACAGCCCTTTTCCGAGTGCAGCTCGGGCTGTCTGGTCAACCTCGACCGGGTGGAGCGGATCGGCAAGGACTCCGTCCTCGCCGCCGGCGCCGAACTGCCGCTCTCGCGGCGGATGAAAAAGGCGTTTACGCAGGATTACATGGACTTTTTGGGAGGCGGTTGAGCGTGTCGACAAAGGTCGACACGCTCGAACAAAATCTACGATTTTGTTCGAAATATGCGGCCGACCCGCACCCCAAGGGCACTTTGTCGCCGCCTTCGGCGGCTCGGGCGCGCGTCCCTTCGGGACACACTCTCGGCCTCCCTGTGTTTTTGGGCCGGTACAACAAGGTGAATTGCCCCGCAGGGGCAAGAGAGGGCCCCCTGGGGGGTGCCCGTCCAAAAAACAAACTTCACTTTATTTTGTTGCTGCCGCAACAAAACTCCTGCGGAGGGCTTTCCAAACTTTTCATCTGAGCTTGAAATCGGCCAATATACTTTTTCGACAGTCTGAATCGCCCTTTCCCGGGCAATATATCCCGGGAAAGGGCGTTCTCTCTTATGCTCTTTCTTATGGACAGACCCTCAAGGGTCTTTTGTCACATCTCGCGCCTGGCCTCTTCCAGCTCCTCCCCCATCACTGCCATCACATAGGTCTGAATCAGCTGGGCGGCAGCGTCAAAGCTCAGGCCGTCGGAGTCGAGGATGAGATGATAGTTCTCCCGCAGGCCCCAGCGGCGGTCGGAGTAGAAGTTGTGATAGGCGGCACGGCACTTGTCGATCTGCTTGACATAGGCGCGCGCCCGGGACTCGGTGAGCGTCAGGCGCTCCATCGTGCGCTTCACCCGCGACTCAATGCCCGCCTGGATAAACACATTCACCGTGTGCGTATAGCCCGCCAGCACATCGTCTGCGCAGCGGCCCACGATCACCGCGGGCGTCTGGTCCGCCACGGTGCGGATAATGGACGATTGCACGGAGTAGAGCTGGTCACTGATGGGCATGGAATAGGCGCTGCCCGCACCCAGACGGTTGATGGCGTACAGGAAGCTGTTTGTGGCAGTCGTCTCCTCCACCCGGCGGAAAAGCTTGGGATCAAAATTGCTCTCCTTTGCCGCCAGCTCGATGATCTCATTGTCATAGAACGGGATATCCAGCAGCTTGGCCAGCCGGCGGCCGATCTCCTGGCCCCCGGAGCCAAACTGGCGGCTGATGGTGATCACTGGATAGGTCTTCATTGCGGTCACACCCCTTTTCAACGGCACCGATTCTGCCGGTTTTCTGCCTCTATTATAGCAAGTTCCTCCGTGATATGCAAGACACTTTTTTGATAGTATTTCACGATATTCCGCCGCATTGGCAGGGAATGCGAATCAAAAACATTCCCCGGCACGGCGGTCGGCCGCGCCGGGGTCTGTCACCCGGTGATCAGCGGAACGTCACCGGCGGCGGCGCCCGCCCTTATAGTTTCTCGGGCGGCGGGTACCGGTGTAGTTGGCCCCATAGCGGCGCTTCGGACGCAGCAGCGTAAAGCGCAGGACGACGATGAGCACCAGAATCACCGCCAACGCGATGACACCGGTCAGCCAGTAGTCGGCGATAAAGGTCTCGATCGCCTCCTTCCGGGCGAGGAAGACGGACTGCTCGACGTCGTCGAGCGCGACCAGGTCGACCGAGCCGTATTCCTGATCCTGAAGATAGACGGTGAGCGTGCCGAGCACATCTCCGCGGGAGACCGGCGCCTCCACCGACTCGACCACCTGGATGTCGGTGGTAAAGTCCTCCTCCGTCACGTCATTGGGCAGCAGAGCCTGCAGGCTGCCCTCCGGTCCGACGAGCACGCTGTCCACATCCACGCCCAGCGTCACCGCCACCTCCGCCACCGGGTCGGTGGTCGTCAGAATATCGTGCACGGAGAAGTTGTCAAATCCCCACTGGAGCAGACGGGAGGACTCAGAAAACTGATAGCGGTGCGTGCCCGCATCGTCCACGACGGTGTCCGCCCCCATGACGACCGAGATGAGCATCGTCCCATCCTGCTCGGCCGCCGCCAGCAGGCAGTAGCCCGCCGCGTCCGTCGTACCGGTCTTGATGCCGATGCAGTTCTCGTAGACATAGCCGGAATAATAGTTGCTCGTCAGCAGCCCGTTGCTGTTGTAGAACGTCCGCTCCTCGCTCATGTTGGTCGCCGGGACGGTATAGGACTCAGTGCTGACGATGGTGCGAAATGTCTCATTCTGCATCGCCTGACGGGCGATCAGATAGAGGTCATAACAGGTGGTGTAGTGGTTCTCGTCATGCATGCCGTGCGGGTTTGCAAAGTGGGTGCCGGTGCAGCCCAGTTCAGTTGCCCGGGCGTTCATCCGCGCGACAAAGGAGTCCACCGAGCCGGAGAGGTACTGCGCGAGGATATTGGCCGCCTCGTTGGCCGAGGGCAGCAGCAGGCAGTAGAGCAGGTCCTCCAGGCGCATGGTCTCTCCGATCTGGATATTCTGCGTGGTCGCGTCCGAGGTGACGCCGCGCCAGGTCTCGCTGCCGGCGGTAACCTCGTCGTCGAGCGACATATCGCCCCGGTCCACCGCCTCTAAAATGAGCAGCGCCGTCATCACCTTGGTGATGCTGGCCGGGTAGACGCGCTCATAGGCGTTCTGCTCGTAATAGATCATATCCTCCGTGGCGTTGACCAACAGCGCCGCCTCCGACTGGACGTGATAATCGGCCACGCTCTGGGACACCTCAGCCAGATCAATCGCGCGCGCACCGGGCGCCAGCAGCGTGACGGCCAGCGCCAGCGTGAGGAGAATTGCGAATATACGTGTCTTTTTCATAGCAAACTCCTGTCATCCATGCAAAAGTATGTTATAATAGTATCTGCCGCTTCGCGGTGGATGCTGCCCAAAATGTTTTTCCCCGCCGCGACCGCGCGGCGACGGTGGTTGCAGCAGACATTATTATAGC
>DGYMR06203__coassemble_1872_pt1 | contig 11690 bp, 14 predicted proteins | sample DGYMR06203__metabat2_low_PE_036 | metagenome-assembled genome bin DGYMR06203 | reverse complement strand
GCCTGATCCAGGCCAAGCAGTTTAAGGAGAGCGCCGGCATCACCGGCATCGCCCTGACCAAGCTGGACGGCACCGCCAAGGGCGGCATCGCCATCGCCATCGCCCAGGAGCTCGGCCTGCCGGTCAAGTTCGCCGGCGTGGGCGAGGGGATGGATGACCTGCGCTATTTCGACCCGGAGGAGTTCGTCCGGGCCCTGATCTGACCGGGGGAGGGAAGATATGAAACGGATGGACGGACGGGCCAAGGACGCTCTGCGGCCCGTGGAGATCATCCCGAACGTAAACCGCTTTGCCGAGGGGAGCTGCCTCATCAAGTGCGGCAACACCCAGGTCTATATCACCGCCTCGGTGGAGGACCGCACCCCGCCCCACGTCCCGATGGGCGAGGGCTGGGTGACGGCGGAGTACAGCATGCTCCCGCGCGCTAACCGGGAGCGCAGCCGGCGCGACGTCTCCAAGCTCAAGCTCTCCGGCCGCAGCGCGGAGATTCAGCGGCTGATCGGCCGCGCGCTGCGCGCGGTGGTGGACCGCAAGAAGCTGGGGGAGCATCAGATCGTCATCGACTGCGACGTGCTCCAGGGGGACGGCGGCACCCGCACCGCCTCCATCACCGGCGGCTATATCGCCCTCGCGCTGGCCTGCCGCCACCTGCTGCGCACGAAGCAGATTCGGGAAAACCCGCTCACCGGCAGCGTGGCGGCTGTCTCGGCCGGCATTGTGGAAAACGCCCTGCTGCTCGACCTGTGCTACGAGGAGGACTCGAGCGCGATGGTGGACCTCAACTGCGTCATGACGGGCACGGGCGAGCTGATCGAGGTGCAGGGCACCGGCGAGGGGCGCCCCTTCCGCGTGGAGGAGGAGCAGAAGCTCGTCCGCCTGTGCGCGCGCGGCATTGAGGAGCTGACCGCCCTGCAGCAGAGGGTGCTGGCGGAGGCGGAGCAATGAAATTTGTACTGGCCAGCCAGAATCCGGGCAAACTGAGGGAGATGCGCGGCATCCTCTCCGGCCTGGGGGTGGAGGTCGTGCTGCCAAGCGAGCTCGGCCTCCACGTGGACGTGGAAGAGACGGGGACCACCTTTGCGGAGAACGCCCTGCTCAAGGCGCGCGCCGTCGCGCAGGCGAGCGGCCTTGCCGCCATCGCGGACGACTCCGGCCTCTGCGTGGACGCGCTCGGCGGCGCGCCGGGGGTGTACACCGCCCGCTACGGCGGCCCCGGGCTGGACGACGCGGGTCGCTGCCGGCTCCTGCTGCGCAATATGCACGGCCTGAGCCCGCGGACCTGCCACTTTGAGAGCGCCATCGCCTGCGTCTTCCCGGACGGGACGGTGCTCACCGCCGCGGGCCGCTGCGACGGCACGGTGGCCTACGCCCCGATGGGGACGGACGGGTTTGGCTACGACCCCATCTTTTTCGTCCCCCGGCTGAAAAAGACTTTCGCCCAGCTCACGGCGGAGGAGAAGAACGAGATCTCCCACCGGGGGCAGGCCCTGCGGGCTTTTCAGGAGACATTGACGGCCTATCTGGCCCGGAGAGAGAAGGAGACGGAATAGATGGAACTGACAAGCAAGCAGCGCGCCCAGCTGCGCACCCTGGCCAACGGGCTGGAGGTCATCCTCACCGTCGGCAAGGACGGCATCGGGGAGAATCTCGTGGCCCAGTGCCGCGACGCGCTGGAGGCGCGCGAACTGGTCAAGGGCCAGGTGCTGGAAAACTCGATGTACACCGCCCGCGAGGCCTGCCAGGAGCTGGCGGAGCGGACGGCGGCGGCGCCGGTGCAGGTGATCGGACGGAAGTTCGTCCTCTACCGGCCCAGCCATAAAAAGGACAAGCGGGATAAGATCGTCCTCGTGAAGGCGGACAGGGGCGCAAAGGGATGAAGATCGTCGTCTACGGCGGGACCTTTGACCCGCCCCACCTGGGCCACATGGCGGCCGCGCGCGCCGCGCAGCTGGCCGGGCTGGATCGGCTGGTGCTGATCCCGGACGGCCAGCCGCCGCACAAGGACCTCTCCGCGGCCTCCGCCGCGCCGGAGCAGCGGCTGGAGATGACCAGGATCATGGCCGACCGCCTGCACCTGGACATCCCGGTGGAGGTGAGCGACCTGGAGGTGCGCCGGGCGGGCAAGAGCTACACGAGCGATACCCTCACAGCGCTGCACCGGCAGCATCCGAAAGACGAGCTGTGGCTGCTCATGGGGACGGACATGTTCCTCACCCTTCAGTACTGGCATGACCCGGAGACCATCACCCGCCTGGCCGGCATCTGCGCCTTCGGCCGCACGGAGGGGGACGGGGAGGACCTCTTCGCCCCGCAGCGGGACTACCTCGCCCGGCGCTTCGGCGCGCGGGTGGTGACGGTAACGCTGCCCGGGTTGGTGGAGATCTCCTCCACCGCGCTGCGCGCCTTGCTCGCGCGCGGCGGCGGACGGGAATATCTGGACGAGAGCATCTGGGGCTATATTCTGCGCGAGGGGCTCTACGGTACCAAGGCCGACCTGAAGCACCTCTCCCTCGAGGAGCTGCGGGCGGTGAGCGCGTCCATGGTGAAGTCCAAGCGCATCCCCCACATCCGCGGCACAGAGGAGACGGCGGCGCATCTGGCCCGCCGGTGGGGCGCCGACGAGAACGCCGCGCGCCAGGCGGCCATATTGCACGACTGCACCAAGTACTATACGCTCCCCCAGCAGTTGACAACCTGCGCGAAGTATGGCATTCTTTTAGACGATATCGAGCGGAAAACCCTGCCGCTCCTGCACGCCAAGAGCGGCGCGGCGCTGGCCAGGTACGTCTTCGGCATGCCGGAGGCGGTGAGCGAGGCGATCCGCTGGCACACCACCGGCAAGGCGGACATGACGCTGCTGGAGAAGATTCTCTATATCGCGGACTACGCCGAGCCCACCCGAAAGTACAGCTGGGCGGCGGAGCTGCGCGAGCTGATTGAGACAGACCTCGACGCGGCGGTGCTGCGCGGGCTGGAGATCACGATCGAGCACACCGGCCGGGAGGGCGGACCGATCCATTACCGGACGCTGGAGGCCCGGGACTGGCTGCTGGCAGAGAGAGGGGAGAGGAGATAACCATGGCAGAGGCGAGGACATTGGCGGAGGCGATCATCCGCGCGCTCGACAGCAAGCGGGCGCAGAAGATCGAGCTGCTGCAGGTGGGGGACATCACCATTCTGGCGGACTACTTTATCCTCTGTACCGCCACCTCCACCACGCAGATTCGCACGCTCTCCGACATCTGCGAGGAGGCGGCGGAGAAGCTGGGCGAGGAGATTCACCACAAGGAGGGCGAGCGGGAATCCGGCTGGGTGCTGCTCGACTTTTCCACCGTCGTGGTGCACATCTTCCTGCCCGAGCAGCGGGAGTTCTACGGCCTGGAGCACCTGTGGAGTGATGGAGAGATGGTGGACATCTCCGGACTGCTGGAGACCGACCGCGCCGAGCGCCGCGAGGCCCTGCGCAACGGACATGCGCTGGACTGACGGCGCGCCCGATCGGTTGGAACGGAAACTGGGAAAGAAAGTGTGATAACAGTGAAGTACGATTTTGCAGCGATTGAAAAGAAGTGGCAGGACCGCTGGAACGAGACCAAGGCCTTCCGCGCCGTCACCGGCGACACCACCCGGCCCAAGTTTTACGGCCTGGTGGAGTTTCCCTATCCCTCCGCGGCCGGACTGCACGTCGGACATCCCCGGCCCTACACCGCGATGGACGCGGTGGCCCGGAAAAAGCGGATGGACGGCTATAACGTCCTCTTCCCGATCGGATTTGACGCCTTTGGCCTGCCAACGGAGAACTTTGCCATCAAGAACCACGTCCATCCCGCCGCGGTCACCCGCCGCAACATCGAGAGCTTTACCCGGCAGCTGCATATGCTGGGCTATTCCTTCGACTGGGACCGCGTGATTGACACCACCGACCCGAACTACTACAAGTGGACCCAGTGGATTTTCCTCCAGCTCTTCAAGCATGGCCTGGCCTACAAGACCACCATGCCGGTCAACTGGTGCACCAGCTGCAAGTGTGTCCTGGCCAACGAAGAGGTGGTCGAGGGCGTGTGCGAGCGCTGCGGCGCGCCCGTCGTGCGCAAGGAGAAGAGCCAGTGGATGCTCAAGATCACGGAGTACGCCCAGAAGCTGCTTGACGGACTGGACCATGTGGACTTCATCGAGCGGGTCAAGACCCAGCAGCGCAACTGGATCGGCCGCTCCACCGGCGCGGAGGTGAACTTCGCCACCACCGAGGGCGACGTGCTCACCGTCTACACCACCCGGTGCGACACCCTCTTCGGAGCGACTTATATGGTCATCGCCCCGGAGCACGCCTGCGTGGAGAAGTGGAAACACGAGCTCGCCAACTACGACGAGGTGGAGGCCTACGTCCGCAAGGCGGCCGCCAAGAGCGACTTTGAGCGCACGGAGCTGGCCAAGGAGAAGACCGGCGTGCGCCTCCAGGGCGTGGAGGCGATCAACCCGGTCAACGGCAAGCATATCCCCATCTTCATCTCCGACTACGTCCTGGCGACCTACGGCACCGGCGCGATCATGGCCGTGCCGGGCCACGACACGCGCGACTGGGAGTTTGCCCAGGTCTTCGGCCTGCCCATCGTGCAGGTGGTCGCCGGCGCCGAGGGCGAGGTGGACGTGACGAAGGCCGCCTTTACCGACGTGGACGACGGCGTGATGGTCAACTCCGGCTTCCTCACCGGCATGTCGGTAAAGGACGCGCAGAAGGCGATGATCGAGCACCTCGAGCGCGAGGGCATTGGCCACGCCAAGGTGAATTACAAGCTGCGCGACTGGGTCTTCTCCCGCCAGCGCTACTGGGGTGAGCCTATCCCCATCGTCTGGTGCGACAAGTGCGGCTATGTGCCCCTCCCGGAGAGCGAGCTGCCGCTGCTGCTGCCCGAGGTGGAGAGCTATGAGACGACGGATGACGGGGAGAGCCCGCTGTCGGCGATGACCGACTGGGTGAACACCACCTGCCCCTGCTGCGGCGGCCCCGCCCGGCGGGAGACGGACACCATGCCCCAGTGGGCCGGCTCGAGCTGGTACTTCCTGCGCTATATGGACCCGGACAACAGCGAGGCCCTCGCCTCCAAGGAGGCGCTGGACTACTGGGGCCAGGTGGACTGGTACAACGGAGGCATGGAGCACACCACGCTCCACCTGCTCTACAGCCGGTTCTGGAACAATTTCCTGCACGACATCGGCGTGGTACCCTATGCCGAGCCGTACGCCAAGCGCACCAGCCACGGCATGATCCTAGGCAAGAACCCGCACTATGTCGGCAACGTGGAGACCCAGGCGGAGAAGGACGCGCTGGTGCACAAGTACGGCAACCAGGCCCTGCGCCCCGCCGTCAAGATGTCCAAGAGTCTGGGCAACGTCGTCAACCCGGACGACGTCATCCGTGAGTACGGCGCGGACACGATGCGCCTGTATATCCTCTTCATCGGCGACTTTGAGAAGACCGCCACCTGGTCGGACGAGGCGGTGCGCGGCTGTAAGCGCTTCCTCGACCGCGTCTGGAACCTGCAGGAGAAGGCGGATGCCAGCGAGGACTACAGCCCGGACAATGAGGCGGCGATCCATAAGGCGATCTTGAAGGTCAGCGAGGACATCGAGGCGATGAAGTTCAATACCGCCATCGCCGCCCTGATGGCGCTGACGAACGACTTCTACGCCAAGGGCTGCACGAAGGGCGACCTGAAGGCGCTCATCCTGCTGCTCTCCCCGTTTGCCCCGCACATCTGCGAGCAGCTCTGGGAGAACCTGGGCTGGTCCGCCGAGGGCATGGTCTGCCAGCAGCGCTGGCCGGCCTACGATGAGAGCAAGACGGTGGCCGCGACGGTGGAGGTGGCCGTGCAGGTCGCCGGCAAGCTGCGTGCGAGCATCCGCGTGCCCGCCGACAGCGGCGACCAGGCGGTGGTGGACGCCGCGCTGGCCGAGAGCAAGGTGCAGAAGCAGGCCGAGGGCAAGGAGCTGGTCAAGCAGATCGTCGTGCGCGGCAAGGACGGCAAGGTCAAGCTGGTCAACCTGATCTTCCGGCCGGCCCGGTGACGCCTTGCCCTGTTAGTTAAAAAATGCACAACTGCCCTTGACAAGCGGGGCGGGATGGTGTAGGCTATTGCTAACAGGCACCGCATTTTTGCGGGCTGCTATGCCCTTGCACACAGACTCCCTGGGCATGTATCGGAGGGAGGGAAAATAGAATGGCTGAAATCCGCGTCAGAGAGAACGAGTCGCTCGACAGCGCTCTGAAGCGTTTTAAGCGCAGCTGCGCCAAGTCCGGCGTGCTGGCCGAGGTCCGTCGCCGCGAGCATTACGAGAGCCCGAGCGTCAAGCGCCGCAAGAAATCGGAAGCTGCGCGCAAAAACCGCAAAAAGTTCTACTAAGCGACCAAGCACCCCGTTCCGACCGGAGCGGGGTGCTTTTTTGCCCCGGAGCCGGTCACCCCTGCCCGAACCAGACCGGGGCGCACGCGGCAATCTCGTCCCAAGCGCACATCGCCTGCTGGATGCCGAGGCGGTGCGCGAGCTCCAGCTTTTGGCGCAGGCAGGCCCCGTCGTCAAAGAGGACGAAGTGGACCCGCTGCCCCTCGGCGTAGGTGAAGTAGCGCGCGCACAGTTCCCCGGACCAGAACACGCTGGCCCCGGTCCGGCGGCGCAGGCGGTCGAGCGCCTCAGGCGAGAGCGGCGTCCCGCAGCCGGAGGGGGAGGGCAGGTCAAAGTCCTCTGCCATCCGCTCCAGCGCCAGAACGGTCCGTTCCGGCCCGTAGCGCTCCAGACCCTCGCGCAGCCGCAGCTCCAGGCTGCCGCCGGAGAGCGCGGAGGAGAGGAGTACCTTTGCCCCGGGGGCCGCGCCGGCGTACCGCTCCGGCACGTAGAGCGACAGGCCGACGCGCGCGAGGCTCTCCCCCAGCGCGTGGGTGAGCTGCCACAGACCGCGCTGGAACTGCCCCCAGTTGACAAACACGCCGCGGGCGCCCCGCGCCTGGCACTCGCGCACGGCCTGGCGGCAGAAAAAGGCGAAGTCGCCCGAGACAGGCTCCTCTCCCTCCCGCACGGCGAGCAGGCCGCCGCCCAGCGGCGTGGGCGGCGCGGCGCGCAGCAGACGGGGCCCCGGCCCGAGCTGATAGGCCAGCAGGGCGGGCGTGAGCGGATAGGGCCGCAGCCGGCCGAGCGACTCGGGCGCGACGGCGCACAGCAGCGCGGGAAAAGGAATCATGACGCAGGCCTCCCACTTGTAGCGGCGGTGAAAAAATGGTACACTGAAAACCAAAAGATTGGACCGGATCACAGGATCAGGACACAGAAATCTATGCGCGATGGCAGGAGGAAATGACATGGCAGTCCCCCTTGTTCCCGACTATCTGATCGGCAGCGTCTTCGAGCTCACGCCGGAGACGCTGCGGCCGCTGGGCGTCCGGGTGGTGCTGGCGGACCTGGACAACACCCTCGCCCGCTACCGCGAGATGGACCCCTCCGAGGCGGTCTGCCAATGGCGCGCGGCGCTGGCGGCGGCGGGCATCGCGGTCTTTATCGTCTCCAACGGGCGGCGGCCCGGCCGGTCCCGGCGCTTTGCCGAGGGGCTGGGGACGGAGTTCGTCCACCACGCGGGCAAACCCCGGCCCGGGGCCTTCCGCCGCGCGCTGGAGCGGACCGGCTGCCGGGCGGAGGAGGCGCTGATGGTGGGAGATCAGATCTTTACCGACATCTGGGGCGCGCACAACGCCGGGATCCGGGCCGCGCTCGTGCGCCCGGTTGCCCTGGACAGCGCCTTTCGCCGTCTGCGCTACTGGGTGGAGACCCCCTTTCGCGCGCGCTGCCCCCACCCGGAGGGGCTGGCATGAGCGCGCGGTTCGGCGTGGCGGGGAATTCCGACACCTTCACCCGCACCGTGAGCCGCGCGAGCGCGGACGCGCCCGCCTGGCTGCGTTCGATCGGCCTGGACTGCTATGAGTACCAGTGCGGGCAGGGCGTCCGCGTTGGAGAGGCGACCGCCCGGACGATCGGGGCCAACGCCGCGCGCGCCGGCATCGCCCTCTCGCTGCACGCGCCGTACTTCATCAATCTCTCCAACCCCGCGCCCGAGGCGCTCGCGCGCAACACCGGGCATGTCCTCGCCGCCTGCCGCGCGGCGCAGTGGATGGGCGCGGCGCGGGTGGTGGTCCACGCCGGCGCGCTCATGGGCCGGGGGCGAGCGGAGGCGCTGGAGACCGCGAAGGCCTCCCTGCGGGAGATTTTGCGCGCGGTGCGCGCGGCGGGCTACGGAGAGATCGCCCTCTGCCCGGAGACGATGGGCAAGATCAACCAGCTCGGCGACTTGGAGGAGGTGCTCGCCCTGTGCCGCATGGACGAGGCGCTGATCCCCTGCGTGGACTTTGGCCACCTCTACGCGCGCAGCCTGGGCGCGCTGGATGGGGCGGAGGCATTTTCCGCCATGCTCGACCGGATGGAGGATGTGCTGGGCGCGGCGCGCGCCCGGCGCTTTCACAGCCATTTTTCCAAGATTGAGTTCACCCCCCGCGGCGGGGAGAAGCGCCACCTTCGCTTTGCCGACCCCGGCTGGGGACCGGACTTCCGCCCGCTGGCGGCGGAGGTGGTCCGGCGCGGCTGGGAGCCGGTCTTCATCTGCGAGTCCGCCGGGACGCAGAGCGAGGATGCGCTGGAGATGAGACGGATTTACGACAGCTGTAAGGGGGAAGAATAGATGAACCGATTGGAACGGATACGACGCCAGCTTCCGGTCTATGGGCTGGACGCCCTGCTCATCACCGGAGAGACCGCCGAGGCCTACGCGCTGGATTTCCGTGGGGAGGGGGTCGTCCTCCTCTCCGGCGGCGCCTGCCACTACTATACCGACAGCCGCTACCTCGAGAGCGCGGTCAAACAGCGCTCCGATTGCTGCGAGATTCACTGCGTGGGCGGCGGCAGGACCCATGTGGACCTCGCATCCGCCGAGATCAGGCGGCAGGGACTGCGGCGTGTCGGCTTTCAGGACGAATGCATGACCCTGCGCGCCTTCCGCCGCTGGCGCGAGGCGCTGGGGGAACGGGTCGAGCTGGTCCCCGCCGGGGAGATCGTGCTCTCCCTGCGCGCGTCCAAGGACGCCGAGGAGCTGGCGCGGATGCGCCGGGCCCAGGCGATTACCGACCAGGTCTTCCAGGAGATTCTGAACGACCTGCGCCCCGGCGTGACCGAGCGGGAGATCGCCGCGCGGCTGACCTTTTACCAGATGCGGCTCGGCGCGCAGCGCAACTCCTTTGACCCGGTCGTGGTCTCCGGGCCAAACGGCAGCCTGCCGCACGGCATTCCGGGCGGGCGCGCGCTGCGGGAAGGCGAGTTTGTCACGATGGACTTCGGCTGCGTGGTGGACGGCTACTGCTCGGACATGACGCGCACCGTCGCCATCGGCCGGCCCACCGAGGAGATGGAGCGGGTCTATCACACTGTACTCGAGGCCCAGCGCGCAGGCATTGCCGCCGCCCGGGCGGGCGTGCGCGGCTGCGAGGTGGACGCCGCGGCGCGCGCCGTGATTGAGGCGGCGGGCTGCGGGCCGTACTTCGGCCACAGCTTCGGCCACAGCCTGGGGCTGGAGATCCACGAGAGTCCGAACTTCAGCCCGAGCTGCCGGGATACCATCCCCGCCGGGGCGGTGCTCTCCGCCGAGCCGGGTATCTACCTGCCCGGACGGTTCGGCGTGCGGATCGAGGACGTGCTGTATCTGACACCGGACGGCTGTGAGGACATCACCGCCGCGCCGAAGGAGCTCATCGTCCTCTGAGGGCGCCCGCGCGCCCCTGTGGGCAAAATGGTGCGGACAAATCGCGGAAAACGGCCGCTTTCGTGCAAAAATTTTCTTGACGGGGTTGCGCGGGAATGATATAATTTCCAATTGCGTAGGTCTGCGTATGACGCTGACAGGGAGGAATCGACGTGCCGGACCGGGAGGAGAAGGCCGGATATGTGGCCGGATGCAAACAGACGGGCAAGGCGATTCACTCCGGTGCGGCCCGGACCGTCCTGCTCGCGCGGGACGCCGATCCCGCCGTGACCGGCCCGCTGCTGACGCTGTGCCGGCAGCGCGGCGTCCCGGTGCGCTGGGTGGAGACCATGCAGTCGCTCGGACACACCTGCGCCCTGCCGGTGGGAGCCGCGGCCGCGGCCCTGCTGCGCGGACCTGAGGACGGTTTTAGCGACCGCCATGCGGCGGCGTTAAAATAAATCTATTTATTTCCCAGAAGAAAGGAGGAAATCAGTCAATGCCTACTTTTAACCAGCTGGTTCGGAAGGGCCGCAAGACTTCCCTCTACAAGTCCAACAGCCCCGCTCTGCAGAAGGGCCGGGACACCCTGAAGGACAAGGAGACCGACCTGCCCTCGCCCCAGAAGCGCGGCGTGTGCACCGCGGTGCGTACCGCCACCCCGAAGAAGCCGAACTCCGCGCTGCGGAAGATTGCCCGTGTGCGCCTGTCCAACGGCTACGAGGTGACCGCCTATATCCCCGGTGTGGGCCACAACCTGCAGGAGCACTCCGTGGTCATGATCCGCGGCGGCCGTGTCAGGGACCTGCCCGGCGTGCGTTACCACATCATCCGCGGCACCCTCGACACCCAGGGCGTCAATGGCCGGATGCAGGCCCGCAGCAAGTACGGCGCCAAGCGCCCGAAGGCGGCCAAGAAGAAGTAATCTGCCCGAACCAACAACATTAATGCACTTTTGCGCTCAAGCGCAAGGCACTCTGCCTTGCTCGAAGACGCTTATTCATAGATTTGGGTAAGAATCTTCGGCAGGCACTGGACAGGCTCCCCCGCCTGTCCGACACGGGGGCCGCAGGGCGGCTCTCGAGTACCTGTGAAATCAGATTATGAAGGAGGGAAGTAAAGTGCCCAGAAGAGGAAATGTACCCAAGCGGGAGATTCTCCCCGATCCGGTCTATCATTCCGTGCTGGTGACCAAGCTGGTCAACAGCATCATGCTCGACGGCAAGAAGGGCGTGGCCCAGAAGGTCGTCTATGGCGCTTTTGATATCGTCCAGGAGAAGACCGGCAAAGAGCCCCTCGAGGTTTTCCAGACCGCGATGGAGAATATCATGCCCAGCCTGGAAGTCAAGGCCCGCCGCGTCGGCGGCGCGACCTATCAGGTGCCCATCGAGGTGCGTCCCGCCCGCCGTCAGACCCTGGGTCTGCGCTGGCTGACCACCTATTCCCGCAACCGCAGTGAGCGCACCATGAAGGAGCGCCTGGCCGGTGAGCTGATGGACGCCGCCAACAACACCGGCAACGCCGTCAAGAAGCGTGAGGATACGCACAAGATGGCCGAGTCCAACAAGGCCTTCGCCCACTTCCGCTGGTAAGCAGCGCGACAGACCGAATCCGCTACAGACACAAAGGAGCATATAGACATGCCTAGAAAAGTTTCTCTGGAGAAAACCAGAAATATTGGCATCATGGCTCACATCGACGCAGGCAAGACCACCACGACCGAGCGTATCCTGTACTACACCGGCGTCAACCACAAGATCGGTGAGACACATGAGGGCTCGGCCACCATGGACTGGATGGTGCAGGAGCAGGAGCGCGGCATCACCATCACCTCCGCCGCCACCACCTGCTTCTGGCGCGACCACCGGATCAACATCATCGACACCCCGGGCCACGTGGACTTCACCGTGGAGGTGGAG
>DGYMR06203__coassemble_1857_pt1 | contig 11751 bp, 8 predicted proteins | sample DGYMR06203__metabat2_low_PE_036 | metagenome-assembled genome bin DGYMR06203 | reverse complement strand
GTTCCAGAAGAGGATATCGCCGTTGAGGTTCCAGTCGTCGTAGTCGGGGGCGCGTCCGTCATGCACCTGGCCAGAGCGCAGCGCGCCGCCGATGTTCTGGACGAAGGTGGTGTGGTGCTCGCGGACGAAGGCGTTTTCCCGCTCGCGCGGGGTGAGGTCAGGGTAACGGTCCTCCAGCTCCTGGCTGGTGACAAAGGTGACCTCCTCCTCCAGCTGCGGCAGGGAGCAGGTGCGGCCATAGACGTTGCGCAGGCCGGTCTGAGTGGCACAGATGGCGCCGACAATGGCGCGCACCGTGGCGCGCAGGTATTCCTCCGTGCGGTCGCGCGGCGCGATTACCTTTTCCCAATCCCACTGGTCGACGTAGACGGAGTGCAGATTGTCCAGCTCCTCGTCCCGGCGGATCGCGTTCATATCGGTGAGCAGGCCGGTCCCGGCGTGGAAGCCGTAGCGGTAGAGGGCCATGCGCTTCCACTTGGCCAGCGAGTGGACCACCTGCGCCTCAGCTCCGGCGGCGGGGATGTCGAAGCTGACTGGACGCTCGACGCCGTTGAGGTCGTCGTTCAGGCCGGTGGAGGCCTCTACAAACAGCGGAGCGGTGACGCGGTGAAGCGACAGCGCGCCGCACAGGTGGTCCTCAAACAGGCGCTTGATCAGGCCGATGGCTTTCTGCGTATCGTAAAGCCCGAGAAGGGGGGCGTAACCTTGCGGGATATAGCTGGGCATAGACAGGACTCCGTTTCCAATCAATTCGCGCCGCGGCGCGGCGGTTGATTCTATGGTATCATCTCCCGGCACCGGTGTCAAATAAAACTCAGTTACAACTGAAAGTTTACCTTGTCAAACAAAGGGTTGCAACCGGCCGTGCGATGTGATAGGATAGGGGCGAAATCTCAGTTCTGTTCTGACGCCAAAGAAATCTCTGCGGGGGAAGACGGAGCCTTCTGCACGTTACGGAAGTGCCCTCTTGCTCGCGGCAGGAGGGTTTTTCTATGCGCCTATGCGGCTCGTGCGGCCCTCCGGCCGGAACGGACGCCTGAGAGGAGACCATTTCAGAGGAGGAAAATGACATGAAGAAACTGCTTGCTCTGCTGCTGGCGCTGGCCATGACGCTGGCGCTCGCGGCCTGCGGCGCGCCGGCGGAGGAGTCCGTCGACAGCGGCGACACCGCTACGGAGGACACCGCCACAGACGCCGGGACGGAGACAGACGAGGGAGACGCCGCCACGGAAGAAGAGGCGTCCCCCGAGGAGACGGAGCCGGAGGAGGCGGATACCTCGTCTGCCGGGACGGACGAAGTGACCGTCCGCATCGGCTCGCTGATGGGTCCGACTTCCATCGGCCTGGCCAAGCTCCGCTCGGACAGTGAGGCGGGCCGGAGCGAGGGGAGCTATGCCTTCACGCTGGAGGCGGACGCCTCCGCCCTGCTGACGGCAGTGGTGAACGAGGAGCTGGACATCGCCCTCATCCCTGCCAACGCCGCGTCCATCTGGTATAACCGCCTGGAGGGCGGCGTGACCTGCTTGGATGTGAACACCCTTGGTGTGCTCTACGTCATCTCAGCAGACGACTCCATCGCCTCGATCGAAGATCTGGCGGGCAAGACGATCTATCTGCCCGGTCAGGGCACCAGCCCGGACTACGTCCTGCAATACCTGCTCAGCCGGCACGACATGAGCCTGGAGGACGTGACGGTGGAGTACCAGTCGGAGGCCACCGAGGTGATCGCCGCGCTGACCGCCGACCCGGAGGGCGTCGGCCTGCTGCCGCAGCCGTCGGTCACCGCCGCGCTGGGCCAGCTGGAGGGCTTTTCCGTCGTGCTTGACCTGACGGCGGAGTGGGGCGCGGTCTGTGACACCGACCTGCTCACCGGCGTGACCGTCGTGCGCACCGCCTTCCTTGAGGAGCACCCGGAGGCGGTCGCCACCTTCCTCGCCGAGCACGAGGCGAGCACCTCCTACGTCTCGGAGGACGTGGCCACTGTGGCCCAGCTCGTGGAGGACTACGGCATCATGGCCAGCGCCGCTGTCGCGGAACAGGCCATCCCCTCCTGCAACGTCACCTACATCGACGGAGAGGAGATGCGCGCGATGGTCTCTGCCTATCTGCAGGTGCTCTATGACCTCGATCCGGCATCCGTGGGCGGCACACTGCCGGGCGACGACTTCTACTATCTTGGCTGAGCTGCTCTCGCGCTGGAAGCGGCTGCTCATCGTCCTCGGCTGGCTGGTCCTCTGGCAGGCGGCGAGCTGGTGGGTGGATGAGCCGGTCGTCCTCGCCGGGCCGCTGGAGGCCCTGGCCGCGCTGGGCACGATGGGACGGACGGCGGCATTCTGGCAGACGGTGCTCTTCACTGGGCTGCGGATTGCGGGCGGCTTCCTACTCGCCTTTGCTGCCGGGGCCGGTCTCGGAGCGGCGAGCGTGCGCTGTCCGCTGCTAGCTGACCTGCTCGCCCCGGCGGTGACGGCGATGAAGTCGGTGCCGGTGGTCTGCTTTGTCATCCTCGCCCTGGTCTGGGTGGGGTCGGACCAACTGACCTTCGTCATCGTGTTTGTCATCGTCTTTCCTATCCTCTACGTCCAGACACGCGAGGGCCTCGGGCGGGTGGACGGCGCCCTGCTGGAGATGGCCAGGGTGTTCCGGATGAACGGCTGGCGGCGGGCGCGCTATCTCTACCTGCCCGCCCTGATGCCCTCTCTCACGAGCGGCTGCCAGCTCGCCCTTGGCCTGAGCTGGAAGTCTGGCGTGGCGGCGGAGGTGATCGGCACGCCGCTGCACTCCATCGGCCAGGAGCTCTACTTTGCCAAGATCTACCTGGAAATTGACCAGCTCTTTGCCTGGACCTTTGTCATCATTCTGCTCAGCCTGGCCTTTGAGCGGCTCTTTTTGGCACTGCTCGGCCGGGTGGGCCGCGCGCTGGAGGGGACGGATGATCTACGGATGTGAGCATGTGACGCGCCGCTACGGGGCGAACACCGTTCTGCGCGACCTGACGCTCTCCTTCGCGCCGGGCGGCTGCTACTGCCTGATGGCCCCCTCGGGCGCTGGGAAGACCACTCTCTTCCGCCTGCTGGCCGGGCTGGAGCGCCCGGACGCGGGGCAGCTCGTGGGCTTTGACCGGGCGCGCTGCGCGATGGTCTTCCAGGAGGACCGGCTGTGCATGCACCTCTCGCCGGTGACCAACGCGGCGATGGTCCAGCCCGGTCGGGCGGACCGCGCGGCGCTGGCGGCGGCGCTGGGAGAGATCCTGCCTCCCGCCTGCCTGCGCCAGCCGGTGCGGGAGCTCTCCGGCGGGATGAAGCGCCGCGTGGCGATCGCCCGGGCAGTGCTGGCCCCGTCCGACGTGCTGTTGCTTGACGAGCCGTTCACCGGCCTGGACGGGGACAGCCGCGCGCGCACGGCGGAGTGGGTAAGCCGCCGCCGCGCGGGCCGTCTGCTGATCTTTACCACCCACCGCGCCGACGAGGCCGCGCTGCTCGGGGCGGAGATTTTGCCGTTGCCGGCACCTGGGGTGAAAGATTGAGCGGCGGGGAGAAAGCCTGATTTGTGGGCATGCGGCACAGAATGAGCGGTCGGAGCGATTGCTCCGGCCGCTCAGCATTGTCAACCGTTGTCGACACGCTTGGCGCCGTCTCCGGCTTGGGCCGGGGCGGCGCTTGTGTGTTATGCCAGTGTCCAGTTCTGGCTCTCTGTCTGGAGCTTGACCATGCGCGCGTAAGTACCGCCCTGCCGCAGCAGCTCGCCGGGAGCGCCCTCTTCCGCGACTGCGCCGCCGTCAAGCACCACGATCTTGTCCGCCCCGGCCACCGTGCGCATCCGATGGGCGATGACGAGCACTGTCTTGTCCCGGATCAGGCGGGAGAGGGCGGTCTGGATTAACGTCTCATTCTCCACGTCGAGAGAGGCAGTCGCCTCGTCAAGCAAAATGATGGGGGCGTTTTTCAGGAAGGCGCGGGCAATGGAGATCCGCTGGCGCTCCCCGCCGGAGAGCTCACAGCCGTTTTCTCCGATATTGCTGTTCCATTTGTCCGGCAGCTTTTCCGCAAATTCGTCCACATTGGCGAGTCTGGCCGCGGCCAGCACCTCCGCGTCGGTGGCATCCTTGTTGCCGATGCGGATGTTTTCCAGAATGGTGTTGTCAAACAGGGTGACATCCTGAAATACGATAGAATAGAGGGAGAGGAGCGCCTCCGGGTCAATCTTGGAGATATCCATCCCGCCCACGGTAATTTTTCCCTTGTCCAGGTCCCAGAACCGGGCGGCCAGCCGGGACACCGTAGTCTTTCCGCCGCCGGAGGGACCTACCAGCGCGGTCACCTCTCCCTGCCTGGCGGTAAAGGAGACGTCCTGCAAGACTGTTTCGCCGGTATTGTAGGCAAAGCCCACATGGTCAAAACGGATATCATACCCCTGGTTGGTGAGCTGGCTCTCACCCTGTTGGATGGGCTGGTCCAGAATCTCGTTCATCCGGGCGATATTTGTGCGGGTACTGATGACTGCCGCCAGGTTTTGCAGCGCACTCTGCAGCGGGTCGTACAGGCGGGAGACCAGCAGTAGGAACAGAAAGAAGGTCAGGATGTCCAGCTCCCCGCGCACGAGCAGGACGGACCCCACTAGCGCCACCGTGGCGATGCCCAGCTTCAATATCAGCGAAGCACTGACCACAAAGGCCGCGAGGCCAAACTCGTTGATGATGGAGCGGTGCTCCACCGCGCGGATCTTCCGTTCCAGCCCGCGCAGATAGGCATCCTCCGCGTTGTTGGCCTTCAGGTCCCGAACGGTTTCAATGCACTCCTGAATGCCGTCCGCGCAGGCCATTTTCGCGTCCATTGCCTTTTGATTCAGCCGCTCCTGCACCCCGGCCGAGCCGCCCACAATGGCGAAGGAGACCGGAAGGACCCACAGGGCTGCCAGCGCCATCCGCCAGTCAAACAGCAGCAGACTGACGGAGATCAGCACGGTGGAAATGATAGAGCCGGCTAACTCTGGGATAAAATGAGAGAAGCTCTGCTCCAAAAAGGTGCAGTCCGCCATAATGGTGCTGGTCAGGTCGGCTAAGTCCTTCTTGCCGAAGAAGGACAGCGGAATCTTTCGCAGCTGCTCGGCCAGGGAGATCCGGCGCACGCCGCTCTCCACATAGGTGGCAAAGTAGGTGGCGTTGTACTGGAGGTAGGTGGACAGCAGGATCAGTCCCACGCACGCCGCGCAGCCCACCGCGCAGAATGCGGCCTTACCGGCGGGTACGCCTCCGTCCAGCAGGTCGCCCACCAGAGCATAGAGCAGCCCTACCGGAAGCATAAAGGTGATGTTCTGAAACACGCAGGCGATACAGCCCTTGACCAGGTCCTTTGCCCCCTGTTCGGAGAGGGCATACTTTTTTTGCAGCTTTTGGATCATGGCTTCACGCCTCCTTTGCGACCTTCCACTGAACCGAGGTCTGATAGTTCTCCCACATCCGCCGGAACAGGCCGTCGCGCTCCATCAGCTCCCGGCTGGAGTCGCTCTCGGCGATGGCGCCGTTCTGAATCACATAGATACGGTCCACATTGGCGACGGTGGAGAGCCGGTGGGCGATCATGATCACCGTCTTACCCTGAGACAGGCGGGAGAAGGCTGACTGCACCTTTGTCTCGTTATCGGGGTCGGCGAAGGCAGTCGCCTCGTCCAAGATGAGGATAGGGGCATTTTTCAGCATCACCCGGGCGATGGCGATGCGCTGCTGCTCCCCGCCAGAGAGGTAGACTCCTTTTGTGCCGATGACAGTATCCACGCCGTTGGGGAGCTTTTCCAGGATATCGGCGCATTGGGCGTTTTCCAGGGCGGCCAGCACCTCCTCACGCGTAGCCTCCGGCCTGCCCAGACGCACATTTTCTAGGATAGAGTCCTTGAGGAGCCGACTGTTTTGGAACACGAAAGAGACCGTATTCATCAGTTCCTCTTTGGAGATGTCGCGCACATCCACGCCGCCGATGCGGACCGCACCGCCCTGCGGGTCAAAAAAGCGGGAGATCACGTTGGCCAGGGTGGTCTTGCCGCCGCCGGACGGCCCGACGAAGGCCACCGTCTGCCCGGCGGGAATGGCCAGGGAGATGTCCCGGAGCGCATCCTTCTGCCCGTCATAGCTGAACCGGACGTGCGAGAGCTCCACCGAGGCGTCCCTGGGGTGCTGGGGACGCTGCGCCTCCGGCAACGGCCGGAGGTTCAGAATGCTGTCGATCCGCTGGAGCGCGTCATCTACGATCATGGCGTTCTCACTCTGGAACATGATCCGGGTCAGCGTCACCGAGATGATAGGGGTGATGATGATGTAGAACATCAGGTTCAGCAGAAACTGCGCCGTCACGCCATCGCGTGTGAACAGCAGCGCCCCGGCAATCAGGAAGACGAACACCCCGTTGACTGCCGCCGTGTAACACATCATAGGCGTGCGCAGCTCCTTCGTATAGGCGATCACCCACTTCTGATAGCGGTCGATAGAGCCTTTGAATTTCTTGAAGGAGAAGATGGTCTGGCCGAAGGTCTTGACCACCGGAATGCCCCGGACGTATTCCACCGCTTCGTTGGACATATCGTCCAGCGCGTCTTGGTATTCCTTCATCTTCTGCTGCATTCGCGGCCCGGTCATCGCCATCATAATCAGAAATCCCAAAAGGACGGGGACCAGGCTCAACAGTCCCAGCCGCCAGTCAAATACGAGCAGCAGCGCCAGCAGACCGCAGGGCGTGGCGATGGCGCCCGCCCGGTCGGGCAGCTGATGGGCCAGGTAGGTCTCGGTGGCGGCGCTGGACTCGTTGACGATCTTGCGCAGTTTGCCACTGCCGAAGGCCTCCGCGGCTCCCAGCGGAAGCCTGATGATGTGTTCCAGCATGGCCAGGCGCAGGTTGGTGGCGATGCGGAAAGCCCCCATGTGGGAGCACATCAGCCCGGCGATATAGACCAGTACGGCCGCCACCGCAAACAGTACCGCCATCCAGCCGTTGTGGACCAGGCCCTGCGCCTGCCCGAAATCCGGAGCGACTGCCAGCACCTCCCGGATGATCCGCCAGATGTACCAGTAGGGCACCAGCGCGATCAGCGCGCTGACGGCGGATAGAATCCAGGAAGCGTAGGTCAGATATTTGTGGGCGCCCGCATATCCCAGCAGGCGCTGCAGATTGGATTGCCTCTTCAACGGGGACTCCTCCTTTGATGGTACAGTTTTATGATATAGGAGATGGAAAAACCTCCTGATATCAGCTTCTTTGTTAGCGATAACTAACAAATGGGGAAAAATTATAGGGCCTTACTGCCCCATAATTTTCATCCAGCCCGCCGTATAAAAGGCACGCATCTCCCGCAGGTAGCGTTCAGCCTCCGGCAGGGGCATCTCATGGATAATCAGCTCAAAAAATGTGTGGAACATTCCGGTGATCAAAATGTGCTCCAGGCGCAGGTCGATCTCCGGGGAGGGCCGTCCCAGCTCATTCAGTACCGCCTGATAGGCGTGGGTGGCGTTCACCTCGATCTCCACCATCTCGTCAATCAGTCCGGCAAAGCGGGTCCCCTCCGCGCTGCACAGCAGCAACTGACAGTCCTCCAGATGGTCATAGGCGTAGTGGAGCATGTCGAACATACACAGGCCGGAGATATCCCCCAACACCTCGGGCTGCCGTTCCCGGGGCAGGCGGGCGAATTCCTCCTGTGCCTGGCGAAACCGCCCGATAAGATAGTCGTAGTGTGCTCCCACAAGCGCCGCAAAGAGGTCCTCTTTGCTCCTGTAATAGCCATAAAACGCGCCGGTGGTCATCCCGACGGATTTCACAATGCTGCGCAGGGAGGCGGCGCGAAAGCCTCGCGCCCGGAATTCCTTCCGGGCCGCCTGATGGATACGCTCCAACGTCGATTCAGGGGACATGAATATACCTCGGATATAACGATGTTATATAACACTGTTATAGTATAACAGGAGCAACGCTTCCTGTCAAGCGCTTTCGATACAAAATCCCTCCGCAGCCGTTGGGCCGCGGAGGGAGCAGTACCTCTTGCCGTCAGTCCTGCATCAGCTCCAGATAGCGCTCACGGATCTCCTTGACCCGGCGGCGGCTCATAGGAATCCGCTCCCCATTGGTCAGCAGCGCGCAGTCCTCTTCCAGACAGTGGATAAAGCGGTAATTGGCCAGATAGCCCTTGTGGATTCGCAGAAAACCGGACGGGCCGAGTTCTGTCTCCAGTTCCTGCATCGGCCTTCTCACCGGCAGCGGCTCTGCCTGCGCGGCCAGGTGCAGCTGTTGCACTTTGCCGCCGCCCTCCACGTAGACAATCTGGTCCAGGGGGATCGCGCGCATGCCGTCCCGATTCTGAACGGTCAGCTTTGGCCGGCGTTCCCGGCGGCTTCGGCCCTTCATATAGGTGTCGATCATGGCGGGGACGTCCTCCAGGAAGCGGCTCTTGCGAATAAATCCGCCCGGATTGGTCCGCAGGGCGTCAAAGACGCGGTCCTCCCGGTTGGAGACGAAGATGATATCCACCCGGCTGCCGGAGGCCCGGAGCCGCCTGGCAAATGCGATCCCGTCCATCCCCGGCATGTCGATATCAAGCAGCAGGAGGTCAAAGGCCTGCGTCTCCATCCGCGCCTCCAACTCCCGGCTCTGGCGAAAGGTTTCCACCACGGCTTGCACGCCGCGCTTGCGGAAGGCGCTGGTCACCGCACCGGAGACGATATCCAGCACGGCCGTCTCGTCATCACAGATCGCCAGGTAGATTTTCTGACCCATGTTCTTCGCCTCCCGGCAAATAGAGCATCACGTCGGCAATAAACTGACCGTCCCGAATGGCATATTTCACGCTTCCCTGATACCGCTCGGCAATGCGGCGGATCATGCGGGTTCCAAAGCCGTGCAGCCGGTCGTCCTTCTTCGTCGTGCGCAGGCTCAGCCGTCGGGAAGCGGGGATTTGCGAGTCCACCGGGTTGGTCACCCGGAAAAAGAGATAGCCCCGCTGCGGCCGGATGCGGACTGTGACCACCGGGTTGTGACTGCCGGACTGGGCTGCCCCCTCAATGGCGTTGTCCATCAGGTTGGACAGCAGGCTGCACAGGTCCGTCTCCCGGTACGGCAGGCTGGGCGGCACGATCAGTGTGTGTTCCACCGCTACGTCGCGCGCACGGGCCTGGCGCACGGCGTGGTTCATCACGCCGTTGATCGTGTCATTCCCGCACTCGACGAACTGAAAGAGCTTCTCCGTCTCTCCCAGCACCGTGCCGAGATAGCTTCGCAGGTGCTCCAGATCTCCGGTCTCCGCCATTGTCTTGAGATAGGAGAGATGATTTTTGATCTCGTGGCGGATCATGTGCATCTCCAGGTAGTTCTCCTGGGAGAATTCCATCAGCTCCCGGTTAAGTTCCTCCTTTTGCTGGAGGGCGAGCAGCTCAAGGTTTTGGTCGTATTCCCGGCAGACAAGGTGGAAGAGGTAGACGTGGAAGAGCTCCACCAGCCAGAAGCACCCGGCCACAATAATATTGTAGAGCTTATCGCTGCCGATCCATTCGTAGATCAACTGCAAGGCCACAGCGACCCCGGAGAGGGAGGCGACCAACACGGCGGGAAAAACCGGGACAAACGTCAGCCCCTCCGTGGAAAAGCGCCGCAGCACGATCAGGGTGAGGGCCATCATGATGACCATAATGACCCAGGTGAGGTGCTCGGCCCAGGTAAAGCTGGCGTCGATCTCCTCAATCGCCTCTCCGACCGGCTCGGAGATGGGAATGGCCAAGATAGTACAAGCATAGAAGGTGCAGCTGCGCACGACGCGCGTGATCACCGAGTAGCGGCTGCGAAACACCGCATAACACACGATGATCAGCGCCATCATCAGCCGGTCCATCCCTGCGTGGCCAATCAAACAGTAGTAGACGCTGCAGAAGATCACCGCACCGGCCCAGAGGAGCAGACTCTCGGCCGCCCGCAGCAGCAGGTTCCGGGCGCTGCGCTCGATGCTGCCCAGCAGCAGGACCACGGCGATGACGTAGGTGATGTTGGTCGCGATGTAGCCGGGGCCATAGCCCACCTCAAGATAATAAGTCTGAAAATAGTCCAGCATGGTCCGGGTCCTCTCTCTTCTGACGGTCTGAGACAACTCCATTATACTCGCAAACGGCGAGGCGGGCAAGAGAGGGACCTCCGTTTTTCCAGATTGTGGAATTCCCCCCGCTCCGGAGCAGACCCCTGGCAAAAGTTGCTCCGGAGCGGAAGGACTGGTTGAGCCGGCGCCGCACAAGACAGACACGCGTGCTTAGGAGGCGGCGTAAAAGGAGGAGAGGCGACGCTGCGGCCCGGACGGAATGCAAAACCGTCCGCAGACAGACAAGCAGGCTTCCTGTCTGCCTGCGGATGACTTTGCCCCTCCCGTCCCGGACGCCGGGGCGGGAGGAGGCTGTCAAAAAAGTGTTTTTGACAGCCTCGCGCAAATGCAAGCATTTGCGCGAATTTGCAGTCCTCCCACGCGCACGGATTTTTGTTCCAAAAATCCGCACACTCGTCGGACTATCAGTATTTTTGGCCCGGTACATGCCCGTGCCAAAAATAAACTGAACTCTATTTGGCTCTTTGAGCCAAACTCGGTGAGACCTTTTTCGACAGTCTGTCCCGCCCCGGACGCCGGGGCGGGAGGGCGAAGGGTCAGAGGAGGGCGAGGATCACGTAGGCCAGCATGATGGTGCTGAGCACCAGGGAGGAGACATTCAGTTCCCGGCGCTCCTGGCTGACCGCCTTGCAGAGCACGCAGGCGACGCAGCCCACGCCGACACCCAGCGCGATATCGCCAAGGAAGGCGATTGTTCCCAGGGTGGCGGCAAAGGGGATCCACTCACTCCGGCGGGAGGGATCGCAGGCGCGCACCCCGCGCAGCATGGTCGCGCCTACCAGAACCATAATCAGGTCGGCAAAGGCAAAGCCGTCCTGCACGTAAGCTGCCAGCTTGGTCTCCGTCTCGCCGACCCACATGCCGACGCCGTTGGTAGAGGTGGCAAAGAGCATAAAGAAGACCCAGGTAAACAGTGCGATCAGCCATCCGACGCTCGCGGCGACCGAACTCAGACCGGTCTTTCCCCCGTCTCCGGCGCCCACGGCGGACTGACTGCCCACCGAGGTGGGGGAGGCGCCGAGCACCGGAGCTGCCACGTTGAGCGCTGCGCCGAGCACCAGCGCCCTGCGCTCACCCTGGGCGGCATAGGATTCTTCCTCATAGCCGCCGGCGACCGCCGTGGCGCGGGCATTGCCCAGATTGCTGTACAGGCCCATCAGGACAAAGGTGAAGATGCCCTGCACAAACAGCAGCGGGACCGAGCCGCCGGCCGCGGTATAGGCCGAGAAGTCAAAGCCCTCCGTGAACAGGGCGCCGGTCTGCAGCGACTGCAGGCCGGTGACGATGTTGTACGGGTCCGCCCCATCGGTGGCGACCACCAGGTTCAGGCGCTCGTAGACCACGACGGAGGCAGTCTGCCCGCCGATGAAGTAATCCATAAAGAAGATGATGCCGCCGATCCACATCGCGCCGATCAGGATGCCGAAGGTGGCAAAAGCGGGCTTCTTCCGACGCAGGGCTTTGAAGAGGATGAACAGGAAAACGGCCGCGATCATCAGCCAGAAGTAGTAGATGTTGAGCGTCGTGAGGTCAGAGGCGCGGGTCATGGCGCCCTCGGCATTTAGAATGCCGGCATTTTTCAGGCCGGTATACATGATGTACAGGCCGATGCCCACCGGAAGCGCCTTTTTC
>DGYMR06203__coassemble_1849_pt1 | contig 11811 bp, 8 predicted proteins | sample DGYMR06203__metabat2_low_PE_036 | metagenome-assembled genome bin DGYMR06203 | reverse complement strand
CAGACTCCCGGCGGCAAAGGGCAGCCAGGACAGGGGGATGGCAAGTGTCATATAGACACGGGCCAACCGTGGATGCCCGCCGAGGAATCGTCCAAATGCCCCCTTCTCCGCCCAGATGAGCAGGAAGAGCAGCAGGCCCCACACCAGAAAATTCCAGCCTGTGCCGTGCCAAATCCCGGTGAGCAGCCAGACGATGAGCAGGTTGCGCGCCGTCATGCCCCGGCCCCGGCGGCTGCCGCCCAGAGGGATATAGACATAGTCCCGAAACCAGGCCCCCAGCGTCATGTGCCACCGCCGCCAAAATTCGGTCATCGACCGGGAGAGGTAGGGGCAGTCAAAATTGCGCGGCAGGGAGAACCCGAGCATCTGTCCCAGCCCTTGGGCCATCAGGGAATAGCCCCAGAAATCAAAGTAGAGCTGCAGACTGTATCCCACCAGCGCCATCCAGGCCAACGGGGTGGAGATGCTGTCATAGCCAATGGTCCCTGCCGCCTGCCACAGGCCGGCCAGCCGGTCGGCCAGAAGCACCTTGGCCGCCAGCCCCAGCAGGAAGCGCCGGAGACCAAGTCCAACCGCCTCCCCGCGCACCTGGCAGCGGCTCAGCTGCGGGGCCAGCAGCCCATAGCGCGCCAGGGGACCGGAGACCAGCTTGGGAAACATCGCCACAAAGGTCCCATAGCGCACCAGCGACCGCTCGGCCGGGATCGTTCCGCGGTAGACATCCGTCAGGTAGGAGAGCACCTGAAAGGTGTAGAAGCTCAGCCCCACCGGGAAGGTCCAGCCGGGCACCGGGAGTGAGAGGCCGGGCAGCGTGCGGTTGAACGCCGTCACAACTGCGGCGGCATATTTGAACAGGAGCAGCCACCCCAGGGTGCCCCCCACAGCGATGCGGTAGTACCGCCTTGCCCTGCTCGGCTGATTCGTCATCAGCAGTGCCATATAGTAGCTGAAGAGGATATCCAGCAGCAACAGCAGCAGACACAGCGGCTCGCCCCGGTTGCTCCAGGCATATCCACCCAGACTGGCCGCCAGCAGCCAGAGCAGGCGCAGCTGCGGCAGCGGCAGCAGGCAGTAGACCGCCAGCACCAGCGGCAGAAATCCCAGCAAAACGGTCAGATTGGTAAACGACATCTCAGCGGCTCCTTCCGCCCTGGCGGAAGGCCTGGGCTATGTCCCTTTACTCTCTAAGAGGCGAGCGCCGGGAAAAAGGTGACCGCTTTTTTCTTAAAACATCTTAACATAAAACTGCTCCGACAGCGGCATCCCCTGGACAGCAGCGTACCGCTGTGTTGTATCCATCCTACCAGCGGCCGGCATCCAAACGGTATCCAGGCCCTGTTTGAAGATAGAGAACACGCCGGAACGGCAAAAGGAGCCTGCCCAGGCGGGCAGGCTCTCAATGAGGCAGGAAGATTCGGGGCAATTTGGCCGGCCATCCCGGCCAAAACACCCACGCTTCTTCCACGAATCGGATTTCTTGAAAAAGATGGGGCGGGCATACGCCGCCATCCCGGCTCAGACGCGCTCGAAGACAGGAATATACTCCAGCGGCGCGGCCACCGTCACACGCCGCCCGCCCTCGCAGACCTCGCCGGTGGAGGTGAGCCGCCAGGCCCCGGCGGGCAGATAGACCTCGCGCTCAAACTGGTTCAGATGCAGGATGGGGGCGACCAGATAGCGGCTGCCGAACATGTACTGGTCCGTCAGCTCCCAGCAGACCGGGTCGTCGGGGAACTCGTAGAACATGGTCCGGATCAGGGGGGAACCGTTCTCGCTTGCCTCGTCATAGAGCGATTTGATGTAGTCATGCAGGGAGATGCGGATGTCGTAGTATTTGCGCATGATGGCGTAGTTCTCCTCGCCATAGCTCCACAGCTCGTTGGGCTGACCGGTGTGCAGATACCCGCCGCCCCAGTCGCGGTCATCCAGCGGGGGGATATTGTACGGCCCCCGGTCCCCGTGCATCCGCAGCACGGCGGAGTAGACGGCAAACTCGTACCAGCGGATGAGGAGCTGCCGGAAGTCAGGGTCATTCACGTCGTCGGTCATAAAGCCGCCCACGTCCGTCGTCCACCAGGGAATGCCCGCCAGGCCCATGTTCAATCCGCACTGGAGCTGGTCGGCAAAGGCCTCAAAGGTGCTGGGCACGTCGCCCGACCAGACCACGTTGCCGTACTTCTGCGAGCCCGCCCAGGCGCAGCGCAGGAGGTTGACCACAGGCTTTCCCAGCTTGCTCATCTCGTCGTAGAAGACGCGGCCGTACATCTGCGGGTAGATATTGCTCACGGCCAGCGCCGGGCCGTCGCAGTAGCGGTAGTGGTCAAAGTCGTACACCCCGTAGTCCGGCTCGGAGTTGTCCAGCCAGAAGGCGTCAATGCCAAGGTCGTAGTAGTTGCGGCGGCAGACCTCCCAGACGTATTTCCGCGTCTCGGGATTGAAGGGGTCGATCTCCACACAGTCACCCTGGTAGTCATAGGTCTGCAGCGCGCCGCGCTCCGTGCGGATGAGCAGTCCGCGCTCCAGCATCGGGCCAAAGTTCTCACTCCGGCGATCGACGGAGGGCCAGACAGAGACAATCACCTTGATCCCCATCGCGTGCAGCTCGTCCACCATCGCCTTGGGGTCGGGCCAATAGGTGCGGTCAAATTTCCAGTCGCCCTGCACCGTCCAGTGGAAGAAGTCGATCACGATCTGATCAATCTTGATCCCCTCCGCCTGGTACTGCCGCGCGACGGTGAGCACCTCATCCTGCGTGCGGTAGCGCAGCTTGCACTGCCACAGCCCCATCAGATCCTCCGGGAACTGCCCGGCCCGGCCGGTGACGGCGGTGTAGTTCTCCAGGATGGCCTTGGGGGTGTCCGCCGTGGTGATCCAGTAATCCATCTCCCGAGTAGAGCGCGCGGTCCACTCCGTATAGTTCTTTCCGAAGGTCACCTGGCCCACAGCGGGGTTATTCCACAAAAAGCCGTAGCCCAGCGAGGAGAGGGCAAAGGGCACCGAGATCTGAGAGTTGCGCTGCGCCAGCTCCAGCACGCAGCCCTTTAGATCGAGGTAGGGCTGCTGATACTGGCCCATGCCAAATATCTTCTCCCCGTCATTGCTCTCGAACTTCACGTTCAGGGAGTGCTCCGTCCCGCCAATGATGCCCTTCCAGGTGCGGTTGGCAATCTTCAGGCAGCGGCTCTCCCGGGAGAGGGTGCCGTCGTACATCCGGAAATACTCGCGCAGCAGCAGCTTGTCGTCCCGATAGAACGAGAGGATGCCCACGAAGTTGACCACCGCCCTCAGGCGGCCGTTTGTGATGGTGGCGATCTCGCGCTTGTCGACCGTCCCGTCGCCCACCCAGTGATCCTCTTCCTCCACCGTCACTTGGGTCTGTACAGCGGGAGTCTCCTCCGTCAACGCCCAGTTGTTCCCGGTGAACTTGCCCAGCATGGTGGAGCGGACCCGGAAGGAGTCCTTCCCCCACGCCTCGATGCGGCACATCTCCCCATTGTGATAAAAGACCAGTGCCCCGTTGTCATTGATAAATTTCATGGCGTTCTCCTTTGCTGTTGTGTTTGCAGGATGGTATGCTACAATGATAGTACGAAACAAAGGGGAAAATCTCCTGCTATCCTAGGAGAGATTGATACGATCCTACGGTCATCGCCGCCCGGCAGAGGAGGCCCGCACCCATGACAGACGATATTATACATACCAGGGAGGCCCGCGCGCACGGCACGGCGCGCGTTCCCTTCCATCTCTACGAGTGCCGAATGCCAGAGATGTACGCCAATGTCCCGGCCCATTGGCACGGAGAGTTTGAGCTAAATGTCATTTTGGCGGGAGAAGGCGTTCTCTTTCTGGACGGGACGCGCTGCGCCGTCTCTCCGGGAGACCTGATTGTGATTCCGCCCAACACGCTCCACGCCGCCTATCCCCGGCAGGGCGGGACGCTGCACTACGACGCCTTTGTCTTTCACCCCTCCCTTTTGGGGACAGGTGGGGACCGGAGCGTCACTGACTGCATCAATCCGCTGCTCAGCGGCCGGCTGGCCGTACGGCGGCAGCTCACTCCGGAGCAGGAGGGGTACCCCGTGCTGCGGGACTGTGTCCGGCAGATCTTCTCCTGTGCCCGGGAGACATGGCCCGCGCCGATCTCCTGCTCAAGAGCGAGCTGCTGCGCCTGATCTACCTGCTAGAGGGGGATGCCGCCGCAGTACAGAGCCGCCGCCCAGAGGGCTCTGACGGTCACGCCATCCGCCCGGCCCTCTCCTATCTGGCGGAGCATTTCACGGAGACCGTCACGGTGGAGCAGCTCTCCGCCCGGTGCAATCTGAGCAAGAGCCATTTTATGTTCTGCTTCAAGCGTTCGACCGGCATGAGCGCGATGGAACACCTCTCCCAGCTCCGCATCCGCGCGGCCTGTGAGGCGCTCAGCGGCACCGGACGGAGTGTGGCCGAGATTGCCGCCGACTGCGGTTACAACAATCTCTCCAACTTCAACCGCCAGTTTAAGCGGCAGGTGGGCTGCAGTCCGGCCCAGTACCGCAAGGCGATCGCCCGGCCGGGCTGACGCGGCCGGGCGTCGGCAATCCCTCAAATCAGAAAACGCCCCGGATTCCGAAGAATCCGGGGCGTCTTCACATACGGCAGAAGGGACTCGAACCCCCGACCTTTTGGTTCGTAGCCAAACACTCTATCCAACTGAGCTACTGCCGCATACCCATCAGCGCTTCTCGCTGACAGCTCAATTATAATACCACAGCCAGTCTCAGATTGCAAGTGTTTTTTTCGCCTCAGCGGCAATTTTTTCTATGATCTCCGCCGGGTGGCGACAGGTGGGAAATTCCGCGCGCAGTGCCGGCGAGCCGGAGGCGACGACCCAGCTCTGCCCTGCCTCCAGCAGCATCGGGCGGTCGTTCAGGTTGTCCCCAAAGGCCGCTGTCTCCGCCGGGGTGATGCCGAGCAGCCGGCAGGCGGCCAGCAACCCCTGCCCTTTGTCCGACACGTTGAAGTCCACCCAGCGCTCCCCCGAGCGGGCAACTTTGACCCGTTCGCCCCAGCGGCGCTGAAAGCCCTCCAGCTTCTCCCCCACGCGGCCGCTCTCGTCGTAGCAGGCGACCTTGATGATCTCCCCCTCCAGGGCGTTGAGGTCCCGAATGACGCGGTATCGGTAGTTCCGGCGATCCAACTCATGGCACATGATCTCCCCCTTGGGCGCATAGACCCAGCACTGCTCATGGGTCTCCAGGATGGCGTCACAGGTGGGCAGCCGGTAAATATCCTCCGCGATGGCCAGGGCGTCCATGCGTTCCATGGGATTGGTATAGAGACACTCGTCCCCCCGGCAGATACATCCTCCGTTGAGCGAGATGATGAGCGTCCGGTCCAGGCCGCGAAAGACCTGTCGCAGGCTCGCGTGCTGCCGGCCGCTGGAGACGGCGAAGGCGATGCCGCAGCGCTCGAGCTGGATGATCAGGGCGCGCACTTCCTCCGGCAGCACGCTGGTCCCCTCCGGGACCAGCGTGCCGTCCAGGTCGGACAGAATCAGTTTGACCATATCCCTCTCTCCTCTCTTCCCGGCAGACTTCGTCCGGGACGGCAGGTCAAATCGCGGCGGCGTCAGACCTCAAAAGGAGGCATGTCCACCTCCTGGGCAAGCGCCTCCTGGTCGGCTGCCTCGCTCATGGCGCGGGCCTGATCCAGCGCGCTGGCCGCCTCACCGGTCTGGAATTTGCGCTCGGCCCATTCCTCCTTGCTCAGCAGCACCTTGCGCGGCTTGCTGCCCTCAAAAGGTCCAACGACTCCCTTCTCCTCCATCTGGTCCACCAGACGGGCGGCGCGGGAGTAGCCCAGCTTCAGCCGGCGCTGGAGCATGGAGACGGAGGCCATGCCGGTCTCCACCACCACGTCGATCGCCTCGTGCAGCATGGGGTCCCCGTCATCCGGCGCGGCGCCGCGCTCCGGGGCAGGCGGCTCCGCGGCAGCGGCGCCCTTTTTGCCCGACTTCTCGGCATTACGGGCGTTCTGCTCCACCTCCTGCATGACCGAGTCGTCGTAATCGCTCTCGCTGTTTTCCTTGATGAACTGGATGACGCAGCCCACCTCCTCGTCCGTGATCAGGCAGCCCTGCACGCGCTGGGGCTTGCCGGAGCCGAGCGGGAAGTAGAGCATATCCCCCTTGCCCACCAGCTTTTCCGCGCCCTGGGTGTCCAGAATGATGCGCGACTCCAGGCTGGAGGCGACGGCGAAGGCGATGCGGGAGGGGATGTTGGCCTTCATCAGGCCGGTGATGACGTCGGAAGAGGGGCGCTGCGTGGCGATGACCAGGTGCATGCCGGCAGCCCGGCCCATCTGTGCCAGACGGCAGATCGCCTCCTCCACCTCTTTCGCCGCCACCAGCATCAGGTCGGCCAGCTCGTCAATCACCACCACGATCTGGGGCAGCGGGGTCTCCCCCGCCTCCAGGGCCTCCGGGTCCTCCTCCAACTGTTGGTTATAGCTGGCCAGGTCACGCACATGGCGCTCGGAGAAGAGGCGGTAGCGCTTCATCATCTCGGTCACCGCCCACTGCAGAGCGCCGGCAGCCTTTTTCGGATCGGTGACGACGGGGATGAGCAGATGAGGGATGCCGTTATAGATGCCCAGCTCCACCATCTTGGGGTCCACCATGATCAGGCGCACCTGTTCCGGACTGGCCTTGTAGAGCAAGGAGATGATGAGCGAATTGGTGCACACCGACTTACCAGAGCCGGTCGTGCCGGCGATGAGCAGGTGGGGCAGGCGGGCGATATTGCCCACCACATTGCGCCCGGAAATGTCCTTGCCCACGGCAAAAGCGACGGAGGACGGGTTGTCCTGAAACTCAGGCGAGGCGATCACCTCGCGGATGGGCACCGGGGTGACAATGCGGTTCGGGACCTCTACCCCCACCACCGAGCTCTTGCCCGGGATGGGCGCGATGCGCACCGAGACCGCTCCGAGCGCCAGCGCCAGATCCCCGGCCAGATTGGTGACCTTGCTGAGCTTGACGCCGCGCTCCAGCTCCAGCTCATAGCGGGTGACCGACGGGCCGCGGACCACGTTGATGATGTGCGCGTCGATGCCGAAGGAGGAGATCGTGTCGTCCAGGCGCTCGCGCGTCTCGGCCAGCTCCCCCTGGGCCGCGTCCTGCGAGACGCCGCCCACGCTGCGCAGCAGCTCCACCGGCGGGCGGACATATTCCTCCGCGCGGCGCAGCCCCTCGTCCAGGTCGCGCGCCACCTCGGCGGCGGCCTCCTCGGCGGACGGCCCTTCCTCTTTCGCCGGGGACACAGGCGCGGGGGGCGGCGGTGCGGTGGCCTGTTTCCCATGGTCGCCCGGGACCTCTACCGGGATATCCCGGCCAAAGAACGACTCGAAGAAGCTGCCCCCAGTGCGCTCCTGGAAGAGGGGCTCCTCCTTCCCGCGCTCCGGCTTCTGGAAGACCGGCAGCGGCCCGGTCGAGGCGGCCGGCTCCGGCTGGCCGCTCTCCTGTGTCTTCTGCGGCGGCGTCTCCGGCTCCGCCCGGGTCGGGGCGGCGTCCACGGGGATATCAATCTCCGCGCGGCGCGTCCGCCGGGCAGGCGCAGGCCGGCGCGGCGGGAGAACGACCGGCTCCGGTTCGGGCGGGAGATCCTCTACCAGGTCATCCGCCTCCTCATCCCACTCCTGGGCGCGCCGCTCCCGGCGCCGCTCGCCCACGCCGGTCCAGAAGGCGGCAATGTCTGCCGGCGTCGTGCGGGTGAGGATGAAGTAGTCCAATGTCAACAGCGCCAGGCAGACCAGCGCGGCGCCGACCCAGGTCAGCGCCCAGACGAGCACCGCGGCCAGCGCGCCGCCGAGCACGCCTGCCGACTGCATCTGCAGGCCGGACTGCCAGAGGAGCGGGAACATCTCCGGCCCCACCGATGGGACGGCGCTGGGGCGGAAGGACTGGACCAGGGCCGCGAGCAGTGCCGGGGTGAGCAGCGCCGCCGTCGTGCGCAGGCGGACCGGCATGCCGCCGTGCAGGAGCTGCACCAATGCGGCGATGAGCAGCATAGGCGGTACGACCCAGTAGCCATAGCCGAACAGGCCGCGCTCGCACTCCACCAGCCAATCGATCAAGAGGGCATGCATGCTGTTAAAATAGCCGAAGGCGGAGAAGACCGCCAGCGCCAGCAGCACCAGCCCAAAGGCGATGCGGGGCCGGTAGTCGCGGCGGCGCTTGGCGTGTCCTCTGCCGCCGCCCTTGCGGGTGGAGGACTTGGAGGCCGAACGGGAGGACGCCGTCCTTTTCTGCCCGGAGCGGGAGGCGGCGCTGCGCCGGGAGGACGGCGCGGACGGCTTTGACCGGGAGGGGGAGGATTTCGATGTTTGACGTTTCTGTTTGGATGTAGCCATGTGTTCTCCTCTCCTCTGCGCGGCGGCTCTGCGCCGCACAGGGTACCACGTACGGCCGGCCAGGGCGCCGGCCGCGCCTCACCCAAATCGTCTGACTTGGATGAGTCTTACAGCACTGCCGAGAGGATGAGGGCGACGAGGCCCACGCCCCAGCAGTAATAGGCAAATTTGCCGAACTTTCCCTTGTCCGAGAGCTTCTTCACCACGCCGATGCAGAAGTAGCCGCTCATGGCCGCCACGCACACGCCGACTAGGTAGACCGGCATCATGGACCAGTCAATCCCCTGCTGTACCGCGTCGATCAGGGTGAGAATATTCGCCCCAAGCACGGCGGGCAGGCTGAGCAAAAAGGAGTAGCGCACGGCAAAATTCCGGTCCAGGCCCAGTAGCATCCCGGTGGCGATGGTGGTGCCGGAGCGGGAGAGGCCGGGCACCGTGGCCACCGCCTGGGACAGTCCGACGCCCACCGCCTCAAGCAGGGTCATCGTCCGGGCATTCTTACTGCCGCGGGCCATCCGGTCGGACCAGAACAGCAGAAACCCGGTGACGATCAGCGCGCCGCCGATAAACCAGGTATTGCTGTAAAGCGTCTCTACCTGATCCTGAATCGGCAGGACGAGAAACAGCGGCAGCGTGCCGACGATGAGCAGCAGGATCAGCCGCCGCAGCGACTGGGCCTGCGGCGTGGGGCGGGAAGAGCGGGCCCCGGCAACCTCGCGGCACATGGCGATAAACTCCAGCACCATGCCGCGGATATCCGACCAGTAGGCGATGCACACCGCCACCAGGGTGCCCAGATGGAGCAGCACGTCAAAGAATAGGCTGGTATTCTCTGCCGTGCGCAGGCCAAAAAAGTTCTGAATCAGAGACAGATGTCCCGAGCTGGAGATGGGCAGGAACTCAGCCACGCCCTGAATCAGCCCCAACAGGGCGGCAGTCAGGAAATTCAAGGGGTTTCCTCCTTTCCGGCACAGTCAGCGGGCCGTCAGGCCTCAAAGACTGCCTTCATGCAGCGGTAGGTCATATAGCAGTCCAGCTTGGCGGTCACCTCATAGGGCGAGTGCATCGCCAGCACCGGCGTGCCCGCGTCCAGGGTGTCAATGTTGCGGTTTGCCATATACAGGGCGATCGTGCCGCCGCCGCCCTCGTCCACCTTGCCGAGTTCCGCCATCTGCCAGATGACACCGGCCTGGTCGAGAATGCGGCGGACGCTGCCGACCAGCTCAGCCGCCGCGTCGGAGGAGCCGGACTTGCCGCGGGACCCGGTATACTTGCAAAGGCCCACGCCGCCGTTCAGGTAGGCGGCGTTATTGCGCTCATAGACCTCGGCAAAGTTGGGGTCATAGGCGGCCGTCACGTCCGCCGAGAGGCAGAAGGAGTTGGCAAAGCAGTCGCGCAGCGCGGCGCCCTGCGCCCGGCACAGCTCCTCCATAAAGCGGTCAAATGCCTGGGACTGCATGCCGGTCACCCCCATGGAGCCCACCTCTTCCTTGTCCACCAGCAGGGCCACGCAGGTCCGGCGCGGCGTGCCGAGGTCGAGCAGGGCGCGCAGGGCGGCGTAGGCGCACACGCGGTCGTCCTGGCCGTAGGCGCCGATCATGGAGCGGTCCAGCCCGACGTCCCCGGCCGGGAAGGCGGGGATGGCGCTCAGCTCGGCGGAGAGGAAGTCCGCCTCGGTGATGCCGTACTTCTCGTAGAGCACGTTCATCACCGCCAGTTTGACACGGTCCTTCCCGTCGTCGTCCGGATAGGGCCGCGAACCGGCCAGCAGGTTGAGCTGCTCACCCTCGATGCCCTGATAGAGCGGCTTTTTGGACTGCTTGTCGCCCAGGTGGGGCAGGAGGTCCGGAATGGTGAGCACCGGATCGCCCGGGTCACGGCCGATGGAGACCTCCACCCGCTTCCCGTCGGCGCACACGACGACGCCTACCAGCTCCAGCGGGATGGAGACCCACTGGTACTTGCGAATGCCGCCGTAGTAGTGCGTCTTGAGGGTGCACAGGCCGTCCTGCTCCACCAGCGGGGCGGGCTTGAGGTCGAGGCGTGGCGAGTCGATGTGCGCCGCGCCGATCACTGCGCCGCGCTCCAGCGGCTCTGTCCCGATGACAGCCAGCGTGAGCGCCTTGCCGCGGTTGACGGTGTAGATCTTGTCCCCCGCCGCGAGCGGCTGGCCGGGCACGAAGGGGCGAAAGCCCCTCTCCTCCGCCAGCGCCGCGGCCTGTGCGGCCCACTCGCGCTCGGTGCGCGCGGCGTTGAGAAACGCTTTGTAGCCGTCGCAGTACTCCTCCATCCGCTCCAGCTCACCGGGAGCGAGGCGGTCATATCCGCTGCTGCGGTCGAGCAGCAGCCGCTTGCGCAGTTCCTCCTGTTTCATCACAGATTTCCTCCTTTACGATCGCTCTGTCAGGCGCACAAACAGCTGCCGCGCCCGGCGGGCAAATGCCTCCTGGCCGTCATCATTGACCAGTGTATACTGACAGTGGCGCTCATACCACTCCGACGGGCGCTGGGACCTTACGCGCGCGCGGGCGTAGTCCTCCCCGATGCCGTCGCGGGCCATGATGCGCCGCACACGCGTCTCCTCCGGGGCGGTGACCGCCACCGTCGCCTGGCACAGCTCCCCCGCCCCTGACTCGATCAGGGCCACCGCGTCCACCGCCGCGCCGGGAAGCCCCTCGGCCGCCGCGCGGTCCAGTGCGCGCCGGAGCGCGGCGAGGATATGCCGGTGGGTGATCTCGTTCAGATCGGCGAGCGCCGCCGCGTCCTCCCAGACCAGGCGGCCGAGCGCCTTGCGGTCCAGCCCGTCCGGTCCCCAGAGTGCTGAGCCAAAGCGGTCCTTTAGCTCTTGCTGTAAGGTCAAATCACTTTGCAGTAATGCGTGATAGATTTTGTCGCAGTCCAGGACGCGAAAGCCCATCTCCTCCAGCACGCCGAGCGCGGTGGTCTTCCCGGCGCCGGTGGGGCCGGTGATGCCGATGACCGTCATGGCCCCTCCCCCTCCAGTTCGATCACATGAAAGCCCGCCGCCTTTTTCAGGCGGTTGGCCACCGCAAATCCGAGCCCGTCCGGATCGGGACACTGGGCAAAGATCTGCTGTACGCCGGTCTGGTCAAAAAAGCGCAGGTCGGAGAAGACGTGCCGCGCCTGCTCCCCCTTGTCCGATACCGGCCCGAGGGAGACCACCACCGACCAGGGAAACCGTTCCCGGTACTCCTCAAAGCAGATCACGCCGGTCTTCCCGTCCGCGCGCGCGGCGATGTAGGCGGCCGTCCGGTCCGGGTCGCCGGTGACGACGGTGACCGGGGCGTGGGGGGCGTAGTGGCGGTACTTCATGCCGGGGGCGCGGGGCCGCTCCCCCTCCCCCATCAGGCGCAGGACGGCGGGGTCGAGGTCGATCTCGCCGCAGACGGCGCGCAGGTCCTC
>DGYMR06203__coassemble_1751_pt1 | contig 12392 bp, 10 predicted proteins | sample DGYMR06203__metabat2_low_PE_036 | metagenome-assembled genome bin DGYMR06203 | reverse complement strand
CTGCTCGTCGGCCCGCCGGGCACCGGCAAGACCCTGCTGGCCAAGGCGGTCGCCGGGGAGGCGGAGGTCCGCTTTCTCTCTATCTCCGGCTCTGACTTTGTCGAGCTCTATGTCGGCGTCGGCGCCAGCCGTGTGCGCGACCTGTTTGACCAGGCGAAGAAGCAGGCGCCCGCCATTATCTTTATCGACGAGATCGACGTCGTCGGCGTCGGTGCGTCGCGTGTGCGCGATCTGTTCGATCAGGCGAAAAAGAATTCCCCCTGCATTATTTTCATCGATGAAATCGACGCTGTGGGACGTCAGCGCGGCGCAGGTCTTGGCGGCGGCCACGACGAGCGCGAGCAGACGCTCAACCAGCTCCTGGTGGAGATGGACGGCTTTGCGGGCAACTCCGGCGTCATTGTCATGGCGGCCACCAACCGGCAGGACATCCTTGACCCCGCGCTGCTGCGGCCCGGCCGCTTTGACCGGCAGATCTATGTCGGCTATCCCGACATCCGCGGCCGTGAGGGCATTTTGAGGGTCCACGCCCGCAACAAGATGCTGGGGGAGGACGTCGACCTCGCTGTCGTCGCACGGGCGACCGGCGGCTTCACCGGCGCGGACCTGGAGAATCTGATGAACGAGGGCGCACTGCTCGCCGCCCGGCGCAACCGGCCGTGCATCACCATGGCCGACCTGCACGAGGCGATGATCAAGGTGCTCGCCGGCCCGGAGAAGCGCAGCCATGTCGTCACAGAGCACGCGCGGCAGCTGACCGCCTATCATGAGGCGGGACACGCGGTGGCGATGCGCTTCCTGCCCACCCAGGACCCGGTCCACCAGATCAGTATTGTCCCACGCGGCCGCGCGGGCGGCATGACCATCTCCCTGCCGCAGGAGGATAAGTCCTACCTCGGCCGCCGGGAGCTGCTGGAGGAGATTGTCGGTCTGCTCGGCGGCCGCGTGGCCGAGGCGCTGGTGCTCGACGATATCTCCACCGGCGCGTCCAACGATCTGGAGCGGGCCACCCGTATCGCGCATAACATGGTCTCCAAGTACGGCATGAGCGAACGGCTCGGCCCGGTGGTCTATGATGAGAGCAGCAACGAGATCTTCATCGGCCGCAGCATGGGCCAGACGCGCAGCTATTCCGAACAGAGCGCTGCCTCCATCGACCAGGAGGTGCGCGCGATCCTCGACCGCGCCTATGCCCAGTGCGAGGAGATTCTGCGCGCGCACCGCGACGAGCTGGAGCAGGTCGCGCAGTTCCTGCTCGCGCATGAGGTGATGTCCGCCCTCGAGTTTGAGCGCGTCTTCAACCCGGAGGCGACCGAGGCCCGCGAGCCGGAGGTGCTCAGCCGCTTTGCCGCAGCCGAGCAGAGCCGCAAGGCGGATGAGGACGCCCAGCCGGAGGCAGAACAGTCCGCCGGCGCGGCGGAGGACGGGCCCGCGGCCGACACAGAGACAGACGAATAACGGCACAATCCCGGCAGAGGCGTATCCTTTTGCCGGGATTTTTGCGTGAGACAGGGGGAAAGCGGCATGGCCAAGCATCTTTACCTGATCGGCGGGCCGATGGGGGTGGGGAAGACCGCCGTCGGACAGGCACTCAAGCGCCTGCTGCCTCGCTGCGCCTTCCTGGACGGAGACTGGTGCTGGGATGCCGATCCCTTTCGGGTCACCGGGGAGACAAAGGCGATGGTGCTCGACAACATCCGCCATCTGCTGGGCAATTTTCTGCGCTGCGGAGCATATGATAATGTGGTGTTCTGCTGGGTGATGGACCGGACGGAGATCTGGGACGCCGTGACGGAAGGGCTGCCGCTGGAGGGGTGCGTGGTGCACCGCGTGGTGCTGCTCTGCACACCGGAAACGCTGCGGAGCCGGTTGGAGGGGGATATCGCCGCCGGGCGGAGGACGGAGGACGTGCTGGCGCGCGGCCTGGACTATCTGCCGCGCTGCGCACGCCTGCCATTTCGGCAGATCGACACCACCGGCCGGTCGCCGGAAGAGGCCGCGCAGCTTGTGTGACAAAAACGCAGCGAAATGCCGGGGGAAAAAGGGCAAAATGCTGCCTTGACAAAAATCCGTATTCGTACTATACTCGTCGGCAGACGCTCAGAGCAGTGGTCCTGTCCGCCTTTTTGATAGTACGAATTCGGATTTTTGTGGGAGGGAGGAAGCCCTATGGAAGAGTCAGACCGATTGGAACGGGAGATCTCACGTCTGGTGACTGCCATCAATAAGATTGACGGAGCCTACTATTTCTGTGCCCGGCGGATGTCGTTGCGGGAGAACACCCTCGCCCTGCTCTACGCCCTCCATGACGGGCAGCCGCATACGCAAAAGCAGATTGTGGAGGACTGGCTGATCCCCAAGACGACCATCAATACCGCCGTGCGTGAGCTAAAGCGGGAGGGGTATCTCGCCCTGACGCCGCTGCCGCACAGCCGGGAAAAAGCGCTCGTGCTCACGGAGGCGGGCCGGGAGCACTTTGGCGGAATGCTCGCCCGACTTCGGGCGGCGGAGCAGGAGGCTCTGTGCCATACCCTTGCGGAGTATCCGCCGGAGTTTGTTGACGCCTTTGACCACTTTGCCCAGCGTCTCTGCCAGACGCTGGAGGAGCGCATTTTGAACAATTCTGACAAGACTTAACCTGAAATTGTGAGATTTAGGAGAGAAAACGGTATGAATTCGCATGCACTGTTTGCCAAAACCCCGCCGGTGAAGCTCTTCTTCCTGGCCTCGCTGCCCGGCGCGATCGGGATGCTGGCTTCGGCGCTGTATCAGACGATCGACGGCGTGCTGGTGGGACACCTGCTGGGCGAGACCGCCTTTGCCGCGCTCAATCTTGCCATGCCCTTTGTCATCATCAACTTTGCCGTGGCCGATCTGATCGGCGTCGGCTCCTCCGTGCCCATCTCCATCTGCCTGGGGCGCAAGGAGGAGGAGAAGGCCAGCGGTATCTTCACCTGCTCCTGCCTGATGATCGTCGGCGCAGGCGCGGTGGTGGGCGCGATCCTCTTTGCTGCCGCCCCGCTGCTGATCACGCTCATGGGCGCGGAGGAGGAGTTTGCCAACCTCGCTGTGCAGTACCTGCGTGTGTACGCGCTCTGCTCCCCGCTGACCACCATTATCTTTGCCACCGACAACTACCTGCGCATCTGCGGGCAGATTCGCCCCAGCATGGTGCTCAATATCGTAATGTCCGTTCTCAGTGCGGCGCTGGAATGGCTCTTCCTCGGTGTGTTCGGGTGGGGTATCTGGGCCGCCGCACTCGGCACCTGCCTGGGCATGATGATCTGTGCCGTGGTAGCCCTGATCCCCTTTGCCCGGGGCAAGATGCTGCTGCGCTTCTGCCGGCCGCACCTGAGTCGAAAGATGCTGAGGCAGATCTTCTCCTGCGGCACACCCAACTTTCTGAACAATATCGCCGGCCGCCTGACCTCTATTATCATGAACGCGATCCTGGTGCGGCTGGGCGGTCAGACGGCGGTGAGCGTCTACGGCGTGCTGATGTACGCCGACGGCTTTATTCAGCCGCTGCTGTACGGCATGTGCGACTCGCTCCAGCCCGCCGTCGGCTATAACTGGGGCGCGGGGACCTACTCCCGTGTGCGGGCGATCGAGCGCTGCTGCTATGTCGCCAGCGCGGTGGTATCCCTGCTGTCCGCGGTAGTGATCGCCGGTTTCCCGCAGTTTATTGCGGGGCTGTTTATGCCGGACGCTGCGGGCGAGGAGCTGGAGATGGTGCTCGGCGCGCTGCGTCTGTTCTCGCTGACCTATTTCTTCCGGTGGTTCTCTTTCGCCACGCAGAGCTATATGCTGGCCATCGAGAAATCGCTGCCCGCCTCGATCATCTCGGTCTCCACCGCGCTGATCTTCCCGGTGCTGCTCATCGCGGCGCTCTGGCCGCTCGGCCTGACCGGCATCTGGCTCAATTTCGCCGGCACCGCTGTGCTCTCCGGGGTACTCGCCCTGGTGGTGCTGCTGCGCAGCCGTTCGGAGCTGATGCAGGCAGACCGGCCGGTACAGGCGCAGGCATAATCATCCTCCATCTGCCGGGGACAGGTGTTCCAGATAGACTGAACCGGCCGCCTGGGCAAAATAGCGCGCCCCGGCCAACGCCTCGCGCAGGGTGTTGCCGCTTGTGCCCACTTCCACCAGCAGCGAGGCGGGAGTCATGTGCTGGTTAAACCGCTGGCTGCGCAGGTTGATCGGACGTGGAAAGCTGGAATGGATGCCCATCATCCGCGCCTGAATATGGGCCGCGAGGGTGAGATTTTCCTCCCAGTTCGGGTGGTCCAGCCCGCCGTCGTTGCTCCCGACCACCAGCATCACCTGGGCGACTGTCTCGCCGTCGATGGTGTCCGTCACCTTGTAAGCGGTGCCGTCGTTGCCGATGAGTGCATCGCGGTGCACGTCGAGCACCACCGAGATGGTGGGATACTGCTCCAAATAGGCCTCGATCCCGTCCAGGGACCGGGAGTAGGAGCCGGTATAGCGCGGGTAGTCATACAGACTGGTGTCGTGGACGACGGAGAGGCCCATGGACTCAAAGACGGTCTTCATCTCCTCGCCCACGCGGATCATATTGTAGTTCTCATCCGTGGTGCGCGCGCTGTCCGACTCGACATAGTTGTCCCCGTCCGCCATGGTATACGCCTCGGTTCCGTGGGTGTGCATGATGAGAATCTGAGGTCCCTCGGAGGAGAGGGAGAGATTCACCTCGCGTGCCAGATAGTCGCCCAGGGAGAGCTCGATGCCGTCGGTGGAATTGGTCAGTTCCAGCTGATCCCCCGAGATGTCCTCCGGGGCGGGAAGGACAGGATACTCCTGTGTCCCGTCCGGGGACGGTGCTTCCGCTTCGCCCTCTGTCTCCTCCTCAGCGCCCGACTCCTCTGAACCGGCAGAGGAGTCGGGCGCCTGTTCTTCCTCCGGGCTGTCCTCTGCCGGGGAGGGGTCCTCTGTCGTGGTCCCCTCCGTCGTACTGTCCTCCTCTGCGGCTCCGCCTGCCGCCGGGACTTCCTCCGGCCCGGCAGACGGAGCTTCTGCCGCCTCCGCCTCCGGCAGTTCGGCCTGAACCGTGGTATCCGCCTCGGCCGTATCCGACGGCTCGTCCCCGGCCGGTGCGGGGAGCTGCCCGAGCAGCCAGTCCTCGAGCAGCTGCTCATTCTGCGCCGGGGTCAGCTCCTGTGCCAGCAGTGCTGCTGCCGTACCTGGCCCGGCCAGCAGATCGCTCAGCCCCGCCCGAAGCGCGGACAGGTCCGCCGTCTGCCCGGCCAGCCAGAGCGTCCCGGCCGCCACCCCAAGTGCGGCCAGCCGGGCGATCCGGCGGCCCCGCCTATTTCTCATGGAGCACCGCCTCCCGTCTCCTTTGAATCCATAAAGACTATGCGGCGGACAGGAGCGGTATGCCGCAGTTAGACAAATGTTGCGGAGTTTCCAAATCGAACCATCTTGACATTGTGTAAAATTCACAGTAAAATAGTAACGGATTATTTTGAGAAACGGGAAGCTGGCGCCCAGCTGGCTTTGGAGGGCTGTTTTTCAACGTTTTTCCTTACAGGCGAGTGGGTTCGTCTGTATCTTTTTTGCGCGATTTCCTGGAAGCGTTACCGTTTCCACCGCACATTCGTATTTTGCATTGAAGGAGGTGTAATTTTCAGTCATGACACCGATTAGCGTCATCGTCGCCATCCTCGTCGCCCTGGTCTGCCTGGCGGCAGGCATTGTGGCCGGCATCACGATCCGCAAGAACACTGCGGAGAAGGAGATCGGCTCCGCCGAAGAGGAGGCAACCCGGATTGTGAACGTCGCCATTAAGGAGGCGGAGAGCAAAAAGCGTGAGGCACTGGTGGAGGCCCGCGAGGAGATCCATCAGGAGCGCAACGCCTATGAGCGCGAGGTCAAGGAACAGCGCAGCGAGCTGCAGAAGCAAGAGCGCCGCCTCCAGTCCAAGGAGGAAAACCTGGACCGCAAGATCGACCAGATTGAAAAGAAGGAAGAACGGCTGCAGAGCAAGCTGGCCGCCGCCGAGCGTACCCGCGAGGAAGCGGAGGCGTTTAAGCGCAGCCAGATGGAGGTGCTTGAGCGCATTTCCGGCCTGACCACGGAAGAGGCCAAGCGCTACCTGATCGAGCAGGTGGAGGCCGACGTCACCCATGAAGAGGCGGTCAAGATCAAGGAGGTCAAGAGCAAATTCAAGGAAGAGGCGGACAGTTATGCCCGCGAACTGATTGCTCTGGCGATTCAGCGCTGCGCCGCCGATCAGGTGGCCGAGGTCGCCGTCTCCGTCGTGCCGCTGCCCAATGATGAGATTAAGGGTCGGATCATCGGCCGGGAAGGCCGTAACATCCGCACACTGGAAACCCTCACCGGTGCGGAGCTCATCATTGACGACACGCCTGAGGCGATCACCATCTCCTGCTTTGACCCTGTCCGTCGTGAGATCACCCGCATTGCCCTGGAGCGCCTGATCGCCGATGGCCGCATCCACCCTGCCCGTATCGAGGAAATGGTGGAGAAGGCCAAGCGCGAGGTGGAGGCCACCATCAAGGCTGAGGGCGAACGGGCAGTTTTTGAAACGAATATCCACTCCCTGCACCCGGAGCTGATTCGTCTGCTCGGCCGGATGCACTACCGCACCAGCTACGGACAGAACGTGCTCAATCACTGCATTGAGGTCTCGCATATCGCCGGGCTGCTCGCCTCTGAGATCGGCGCGGATGTGGCCCAGGCAAAGCGTGCCGGCCTGCTGCACGACATCGGCAAGAGCGTGGACCACGAGATTGAGGGCTCTCACGTCCAGATTGGCGTGGAGCTGGCCAAGCGCTATAAGGAGAGCGATCAGGTCGTCCACGCGATCGCCGCCCACCACAACGACGTAGAGCCGCAGACCATCGTCGCCTGTCTGGTACAGGCGGCCGACGCCATTTCCGCCGCCCGCCCCGGCGCCCGGCGCGAGAACGTGGAGAACTATATCAAGCGCCTGGAGAAGCTGGAGGAGATCTCCTCCTCCTTCAAGGGTGTGGACAAGGCCTATGCCATCCAGGCCGGCCGTGAGATCCGCATCATGGTCAAGCCGGAGGAGGTCAGCGAGGACGAGATGGTCATCCTGGCCCGCGACATCGCCAAGCAGATTGAGGAGTCGGTGGAGTACCCCGGCCAGATCAAGGTCCACCTGATTCGGGAGACCAAGGCAATCGAGTACGCCAAGTAAACATTTCGATCAGACCAATCAAGACACCAAAAGCAGCGCCCGCCGGGAACCCCACAAGCCTGACAGGCGCTGTTTTCTATCTACCTTAAAAGACGACAGCCTTAAAAACGCGTCCGAAACGGAGAAATTCTCTCGTTTCGGACGCGTTTTGTCATTTCCTCGCTGCGTGTCTACAGGGACCGGAACTCCGGCTGAGATCATGCCTAGGACCGGCGGCAATGGAAATAATTCTTTCGCTGGGACAAAGCCGTCACGAGGACGGATTTTTTTGGCGGTAATGATGCTTGTCGAACAGAAGATGGTAGCGCATTTCCGAAGAGGCGTCGAGAGCCCGGTGATCCCGAATGTATTCAAAGAGCGTGCGATGAAAATGGGCGCCTGAGTCGGCCCGGTCAAACTCTTTGGAATAGAAGATAATGCCGCTTTCAATCACGGGGGTCAAATTCTTCATCACAATGTTATGCGCGCTTTCCGCTACTTTACAGTGAAACTGGGCGTCCAACTTGGAGTAATCCTGCTTCTGGCGAATGGCGTCTTCAATTTTTATGACAATCTCCTCCAGCTGCCGGATGTCCTCTTCGGTGGCGCTCTGCGCAGCCAGACCGGCGATGGACGGTTCCAGAATGATCAAAACCTCAAACAAGTCCTCTGTCAGCTGCTGGCGGTTGCTGACCATGGCAAATCCGAGCGGGTCGTCTGAGAGACCCTGGCGCTCCGAGACAAAGCTGCCGGCTCCTTGGCGGATTGTAATGATATTTTTCGAAGCTAGAATTTTCAGGGCTTCCCGAATGGTGTTTCGTCCTGCGCCGAGCTGCTCGCACAGCTCGCTCTCGGTTGGCAATTTATCGCCTGGTACGTAGCCGTTTTCCCGAATCATGTTCAAAATGGTATCTGACATCGTCTGGGCCAGCGTCTTGCTCTTCTTCATGAATTTGTTCCTCCGTCAGGACGGCCGCGGCGGCGGCAAAAACTGTTATTATCTATCTTAACAAATATTGTCAGTAAAATCAACGTGAATGCGAGCGTTTGCTGCTGTTTCGGTGCCATTCCGGGCGCGGTCAGATATCTGTGCGTTTTCCGACGCCGTTCAGGTAGTAGCAGAGCTGTCCGCTGCCCGGGACGTCGATGCAGTGACGGCCATCTGGTTGGATGAGATTGCAGTTCTCTGGCTGGGCGAGGACGCGATCGCAGGCGGCCAGCAGCGCTGGAATGAGCTGACTGCTGAGATCCTGAATGCCGTGTCCGCAAAAGACGCGGTCAAACGCTTCCAGGCGGCTGGCCAGGCGGTGCAGGCCTTCCCGCTGGGCGGCCACGGTGCGCCGGGGATCCCAGGACGGATAGCGGCTGCCTTGGAACGGATCCCGGGCGTGCCGGGGGTCGGCGTGGAAATCGCTGCCGCCGCTGACGGAGACGGCGCCGCAGCCGACGCAGTCCCCGCCGATCAGAAAGCGGCCGGCCAGATCCAGGTAGGCGGCATGCCCTGGCTGGTGGCCAGGTGTCCAGATCAGCTCCACCTCGTGTCCCTGCCCGAGATCAAAGCGGTATCCGTCTGGAACGCCGATGATTTGATAGCGGCGGAAGGGGACGAGATCCCGCCGATCAAAGGGGACGCAAAGGCAAGAGCCGTCTGCCTGAAACAGATAGTCCCAGATCCGCGGGTCCTGTTTCCAATCCAGGTCGGCGGCCAGCAGCTCGTGACAATAGACCTGAGAGAATTGGCAGTTGCCATAGGAGTGGTCACAGCTGCAGTGCGTATTGACCACCATAAGCGGCTTTCCGCCGGTAATATCCCGGCAAAGTCCTTGGAGGTCGCCGAGGCCATAACCTGTGTCGATCAGCATCGCTCGCTCGGGTCCGTCAATCAGCCACATCCAACCAAAACCGCCGGTATCAAGCAGCGGGAACATGAGACCGTAGAGACACTGGGCAAAGGAATAGACCTCCACGAAGGGGTCGGACGAATAGATGCGTTGAGTGGGGTGGGTGGCACGCAGCAGCTTTAACCACGCCTCCTCGGCATAGCAGTGGGGAGGTTCGTTTCGTGCGAGGTCGGCAGCTGCGGTAAGGGGATTCTGGTACATGACGAGAGACCTCCTCTGTGTGATGGGAAGTGTATTTTCTGGGCAGGGTAAACAGATGAGAGAGCGTGCAGACGTGCCTGAAAAGAGGAAAACGCTTCTCTGGGTATTCAATAAGACCTCATAGAGTTGGGAGGGTAAAGTGCCGGGTAACATTTTCTGCCCTCATCATACCAAAAGAAGTAGAATAAGTCAACGAGAAAGAAAAATAATCATCCTATCAATATAGATTTGAAAAACTCCTGGAAAAGAGTGGCGCAAAAAGGAGACAAGGGGAGAAAGATGGACATAATGCACAAATAGAGCTCCAAATTTTTACACATATTGACAAAAATCACTTTAGGTATTGGCTTAAGAAAAGAAAACTGATAGACTTCAATTCAGAAAGACATCCCATCAATTTATGAAACGATGCTAAAATTGATGGGAGAACTTTGAGGAATACAAAGCAGAGGAGCGGTGTGATGAATCGCAAGATGGTTCTCCTCGACGTGGACGGAACAATTCTCGCCGGAGACACGCTGCCGCGGGATGCGGCGGACGCCATCCGGACGCTGCGGGCAAGAGGGCACTTGGCTGTGTTTTTTACCGGCAGGCCCTATCTGCATGTGCCGGCTGCGGTGAGAGAGCTTGGCTTTGACGGCTGTATCTGTACCTTTGGCGGGTATATCCGGATTGGGCAGTGCGTTTTGCAGGATTTTCATCCTCCGGCAGGAGAGGTCCGCGCGGTGGTTCAACTGGTGCGGGAGAAGGGCCTGGATGCGGTCTATGAGGCCTCGGACGGGGTGTGGTTTGACCTCAGCCGGCCGCTGCCTCCGTTTTTGCGGGAGTTGAAACGGCATTTTGCGGCACTGCATATGGACACCGACCGTTCCATTGACGCATCGCCTGATTTTTCCTTTGATAAACTCTGTGTCTGGACCAATGAGCACAGCGACTTGCCGGCCTTTCAGAGGCAGGTGAGCACCTGGCTCTGCCGGGTTGGCAAGAAGGAGAACATGGAAGAATGGGCGGCCAAGGGAATCTCCCCCGGGGAGAGTGCGCGAAGCGTGATGCGCCGCTTCGGCGTAGAACGGGAGGACTGTTATGCTCTTGGTGACAGCGTCAACGACCTGCCGATACTTCGCTGTGCCGGCCATACGGTCGCGATGGGACAGGCTCCGGAGGAGCTTCGAAAACAGGTGGAATTTGTGACAAAGCCGGTCGAGGGGGGAGGACTTGCTTTTGCCCTGCGGCATTACGGGCTGATTTGACGGTAGATTCCGACTCTGGGACGAGAACGGAATCGGTTATCTGTGCATTTCCATCCAGACTTGCAGGAAAAGAGGCTGGATGGTGCAAAAAAATATTTTGCTGGAATGGAGGAAAACACAATGACGAAATGGAAGAAACTTTTGGCCCTTCTGCTGGCGCTTGTGATGGTTCTCTCGTTGGCGGCCTGCGGCGACACGACATCGGGAGAGACGGATGCTGACGCGGACAATGCTGCGGCGGAGGAGAGCGGCTCCGACACAGGCACTGACGCGGAAGGGGAGACGGCGGACACGAGCGTGCTGCACGTGGCGCTGACAAACTCCTTTACCGGAGGGTCCGCCATCAACACGGCAGACCCCTACCGCTATTCCACACTGAACCAGGTCTACGAGACCCTGCTGTGCTATGCCGACGGGGAATACTACGGTGATTTGGCGGAGAGCTGGGAACAGACTGAGCCGGGCGTCTGGTCCATTCAGCTCTATGAGGGCATTACCGACTCGGAGGGCAATCCGTTTACGGCGGACGATGTGGCTTGGGCCTTTGATGCTCAGAAGGATGCCGGCTTTACAGAGGCGACATACTACGATAAAGGCGCGGTGGAAGTCGTCGATGACACCCATCTGACCTTTACCATGAACACCGACTCGGAAGGCGCGTTTTACACCATTGCCACGAAGATGCTCCTGTGCACGCAGGAGGCATATGACGCCAGCTCCGACCATTTGGCTACGCAGCCGGTGGGCACCGGCCCGTATGTGGTGACCAGCCTGACGGAAGGCTCCAGCTGTACGCTGACCAAGCGCGATGACTATTGGCAGACCGGCGAAATTGCGCCCAGTATGGTTGCCAATTACGATATGATTGAGATCAGCTATGTCAGCGAGGCCACACAGATGGCGATTACCATCGAGAGCGGCGATGTCCAGTTCGCTGGTTAGGTGGATATGAGCATCTCCGGTCAGGCGGACGCGGTGGATGCTATTCACTGCGACTATGTCTCCAACGGCACCTACAATGGCCTGGGCTTCAATATGAACAACGATCTGGTAGGCAATAACCTGGCGCTGCGTGAGGCGATCTGCTACGCCATTGACCCGCAGGGGCTGATTGACAGTGTCTATTCCGGCCATGGCACTGTGATGACCAACTACGGCATGCCCACCGCCGTCGATTACGACGAGTCTTGGACCTGCCCCATCTCCTACGATCCCGAGACGGCTCAGGCCAAGTTGGCGGAAGCGGGTTATGCTGACGGCGTGACCATCACGCTGCTGGCCAACAACGTGGGCGAGGACGCGCAGATTGCCGAGCTGATTCAGGGCTACCTGTCCATGGTGGGCATTACGGTGGAATTGGACTATGTGGACCCGGCAACACAGACTGCACGAATTGCCGAGGGCAACTGGGATATCTGCCTGGTCGGCGGCATGGGCGTGGCCGACATGTTCCTCTTCTGGGGCAATCTCTATGCCCGCCAGAGCAACGGCATGTCGATGTACTTCCACAATGACGAGGCCCTGTACGACATTTATGACAACTTCGCGGCCGCCGGTGGAAAGACGACAGAGAACCTTCAGGCGCTGTATGAGTATGAGTCCTCTCATACTACGTGGTTCCCCATGTTTAACAAGCAGGTTCTCTATGCCATTGACGACCAGTACGGCGATATCCTCTACAACGAGCTGTATATGTCTCTGCCGTATGTGGGGACGCTGACGCCCAACGCATAATTTGACGGAAGTAGCCTGCACATAAGGAAGTGTGAGATCAAGGCGGCGCCAATCGTTTGAAAGGGGTTGGTGCCGCCTTTTTGAAACCAAATCAACTTAACCCGGGCGGCCGCGACCCCGCGG
>DGYMR06203__coassemble_1734_pt1 | contig 12480 bp, 11 predicted proteins | sample DGYMR06203__metabat2_low_PE_036 | metagenome-assembled genome bin DGYMR06203 | reverse complement strand
ATACTTCCCCTTCTACGGCTATGAGGATACGGCTGCGGCCAACCAGACCTACTGGGTGTGGGCCATTCCGGCCAACTGCGACAATCCCCAGGCGGCCTTCGACTTTATCAGCTGGCTGTGCAGCTACGAGGTGGAGAAGCAGTCCTCCCTGGACATGTACACCATCAGCGCCATCACGGCCCTGGCGGAGGACGAGGAGCTGCTGGAGACGGTTCCCTTTGCCGCCATCGTCATGGATGAGTTCGCCGATGGCCAACCAGATCCGCAGAACGCGAACTTTGACGCACTGAAGACGGATTTGAGCGTGGCGCTCTCTGAGGTGGCGCTGAACGCGGCCTCCGGAGGGTCCGACATTGCCGGGCTGCTGGGCGGCCTGCAGGAACAATACGGCGGCTTGGACTGGAGCTGATAGCGGCACACACTGAGCCGGACGAAACCAGAGGTGATGGCAGGTGTCCGCGCGGCATCTGCCATCTTTTACTACTTGCAAATGAGGGGGATGACTATGAAACGATCGCTCAGTCATCGGCTGGAAAAAGGGGACCTGCTGCCCGCGCTGCTGATCCTTCCGGCGTTGCTGCTGGTATTTTGCATCATCATTATTCCCATGTGCTACGGACTGATCGTCAGCCTGTTTGATTACAATTTGGGAGATACGCTCAGCGCGGAAAACTTTGTCGGGCTTGGCAACTATATCCGCGCCTTTCAGGACAGGACTGTCTGGAAAGCTCTTTTGAACACGCTCCTCTTTGCCGTCGGCTGCATTGCCGGAGACCTGTTTTTCGGCACGGTGATCGCCATCCTGCTCTACCGGCTGCGCGAGAGCGTCTCGCGGATTCTCCGCCCGTTTGTCATCATGCCGCTGCTGGTCGCGCCGGTGGTGGCCAGCCTGATGTGGTCGTATTTCTTTGACGCCAACGGAATTATCTACTGGCTGCTGGAATTTGTCGGCGTCACCTATGCTGACTTTCCCGGCATCTCCGGCACGGGCACGGCGCTGCTGTGCTGCATCATCGTCCACTGGTGGCAGAGCGTGCCCTTCGTGGTCATCGTGCTGACGGCCGGACTGCTGTCCATCTCAAACGATCTATATGAGGCCGCCCAATGTGACGGCATCAATCTGATACAGACGCTGTGGCACATCACGCTCCCGCTGCTCAAGAGCGTCTATATCACTATCTTTTTGATTACCGGCGTGGACACCATCAAATCGCTGGATATCATCTATGCCCTGACCAAGGGAGGGCCGAACAACGCGTCCATGACGCTCAACCTCTATGCCTATCAGCAGGCGTTCAGCTATGTGGATATGAGCTATTCCATGGCGCTGGCGATCATCACCATGGTGGTTGCCCTGGTCTGCTGCGGCCTGCCCTATGTCCGATACACCATGCGCAAGAGTGAGGAGGGTTCCGTATGAGACAAAAGGTGGCCTGGTATTGGACGGTCCTGGAGCGGGTGCTGCTGATTTTGGCCCTGATCTTTGCGGTTGCCCCGGTCCTGATTATCCTGACCAATTCCCTGAAGACGGGCGTGGAGGCCTTTCAGATTCCGCCGTCTCTCATCTTTACGCCCACGCTGGAGAACTATCAGTACCTGCTGGAAAATGACAACTTCGGCCGGTATTTCATCAACTCTGCCATCATCGCAATTTCCTCGACCGCCATTGTCATCACCTTTGGCACGCTGGCGGCGTATGGACTGCGTCTGTTCCGCTCCCGGATGGGGCGGCGGATCTCCAATCTGCTGCTGGTAGGGCGCACGGTGCCCACGATCACCATCCTGATCCCGATGTATGTTCTCTTCAACCGCGCCGGGCTGACTGGCTCGCACATCGCGGTCATCCTGGCCCATGCGGCCTCGACGATGCCCTTTATCACCTGGCTGATTGCCGGCTTCATGCAGGACCTGCCGGAGGAGCTGATCGACGCGGCCACAGTGGACGGCTGCGGCCGGATGCAGACGCTCTGGCACATCCTCTTCCCCATCCTGAAGCCGGCCATCGTCTCGGCGCTCATCCTGGCCATGCAGTATTCCTGGAATGAGTTCCTGTTCTCGCAGTCGCTGACGAACATGTCCACCTACACCATCACGGTCGGGGTGGCCCGCTACACCGGCGGCATGGTGGTCAACTACGGCCGGGTCGGCGCGGTGGCGTGCATCTCGTTTGTCCCGATCATGCTGGTGGGCTTCTTCACCCAGAAATACCTGGTCTCCGGCATGACGGCCGGCGCCGTGAAGGGATGAGCGGAGATGGGAGAGAAGAGACCTTTTCGCTGGGGGATGCTGGGAACCGGGCGGCATGCCCAGCGCATCGCCGACGGCATCCGTCTGACGGAGAACGCCGTCCTGTACGCCGCCGCCTCACACACCCCGGGGAAGGGCGAGCGGTTCTGCGCGGCAAACGGGGTGCCCCGCTGCTATGCCTCTTATGAGCAGCTGCTGCGCGATCCCGAGGTGGACGGGGTGTTTGTCGCCTCCACCAATCAGCTGCACTGTGAGCACACGAAGCTGGCGCTGCGGTGCGGCAAGCCGGTGGTCTGCGAAAAGCCGCTGGCCATCAACCATCGCGAGGCGGAGGAGATGGCGGCCGCCGCACGGGAGAGCGGCGTGTTCCTCATGGAGGCGATGTGGAGCCGCTTCTTCCCCGCGGCAGTCCGGCTGCGGGAGCTGCTGGAGGCCGGCGTGATCGGCCGGGTGCAGATGGTTTCGGCCAACTACGGCTACCGCATCCCCGGCTATGACCTGAGTGACCCCACGTCGCGCATTTTTGACCCGCAGCGCGGCGGGGGCAGCCTGCTGGACGTGGGGGTCTATCCGCTCTATTTTGCCAGCATGGTTCTGGACGGAGCGCCCACCGGCGCGGCCGGCGCGATGTCCCCCACGCCGCTGGGAGTGGACGGCCACTGTGCCGCGGTGATCTCGTTTGAGCGCGGGGCGATCGCGGCGATCCTCTGCGGGATTGACGGGAACACCGATACCGACGCCTGCGTGTACGGCAGTGAGGGCTATATCCGCGTGCCGCGTTTTTATCACCCGGACACCCTGGAGATTCACGCCGACGGAAGACCGGTTGAGACCGTCCGCCTGCCGTTTGAGGGGGCCGGCTATCAGTTTGAACTGATGCGCGCGCAGGCGTGCATCGAGCAGGGATGGACCGAGTGCCCCGAGATGCCGCTGGAGGAGTCGCTGCGGCTGATCTCGGTCCTGGATGAGCTGAGAGGGGCATGGAACCTGCGGTATCCATTTGAGACGCAAGAGACAGGAGTATCTGACACGGAAGGGAGAGAAAACGGTGGACCGGACGAAAATTGTCATTCAGGGGCGTGAGCCCATCGAGATCAACCGGCTGATTCACGGCACACTGGCCTGTGACAGCGACCGGCAGGCGGAGGCGGACGCCCTGCTGGACGGGGTGCTGGCGCAGGGGTGCTATACCTTTGATACGGCGCATGGCTACAGCGGCGGCCGGGGAGAAAAGGCGCTCGGCAATTGGATGAAAAAGCGCGGCAACCGCGGCGAGGTCTTTATTATCTCCAAGTGCTGCCACTACAACGAGTATCGGCGGCGCCTGACGCCATATGATATCGGCAGCGACCTGCTCAATACGCTGGCCAAGCTGCAGAGCCCCTATGTGGACCTCTATATGCTGCATCAGGATGATCCCGACGCGCCGGTCGGGCCGCTGGTGGAGGCTTTCTACGAGCATATCACAGCGGGCCGGATGCGCGCCTGGGGCGTGAGCAACTGGACCTGGCAGCGCGTGGAGGAGGCGATGAACTACGCCGCGCAGCATGACCTCATCCCCTGCGCTGCGGCGAGCTCCCACTACAGCCTGGCCGTGCAGTATGAAAAGGCGTGGGGCGGCTGCCCGTTTGGAGATGAGGGCGTGAGCGAGACGATCACAGGGGAGGATATGGCCGAGGCCCGGCGCTTTTTTGCGCAGACGCAGCTGCCGTTTTTCGCCTACTCCTCCCTGGGGCGCGGACTGCTCTCCGGCGCCTTTACGGCCGAGAAGCTGCGCGAACACCCGGAGTGCCTGGACCCCGCCGGGCGAAAGGCGTACTGTCACCCGCAGAATCTGGAGCGCCTGGAGCGCTGCGAGCGGCTGAGCCGGGAGAAGGGGTGCAGCGTCTCGCAGTTGGCGCTGGCCTGGATGCTGGCGCAGCCGATGAACCTGGCGCTGCTGGTGGGCGTGCGCACGCCGGAGGAGTACGCGGACGACGCGCGGGCCTTCTCCGTCTCGCTCACGCAGGCGGAGTGTGCCTGGCTGAACTTGGAATGTGACACGCTGTGACGGCCAGCGGAAAGGGGGATACATCTGATGAACCAATACAAAGTGAAGCACCCGCGGGGGGACCTGTCATTTGAGATCGCCTTTACCAAGGCGCACCGCGATGCCGTGCGGCAGTATGACCGGATTGAGCAGATCGAGGTGGCCTGCCGTCGGGCGCAGTACCCGGCCATCCTGCATCCGGTACAGGAGGAGGACGTCCTGGCCGGCCGGGTGGAGATGGGCTATGTCGGCTTCGGCATGGAGCACCAGACCGGCGGATTTGGATTTTACTGCAACGAGAAAAAGCTGGTGGAGCTGCTGGAGACGCAGGCGGGGGATGCGAAGTATCGGGAGGATGTGCACGACCTGATCACCTATTGGAAGGGGCGAACCAGCAACCATATCCTCCTGTACAATACGCCGCCGGAGATCAAGCCGGCGCTGTTTTCCGACAACTGGCGCGAACTACCGCTGCCGGCCTCTCCCATTGTCCGCATCTCGGGCACCTATGTGAACTACGACAAGCTCTGCCGGATCGGGCTCAACGGCCTGGCGGAGGAGATCCGCGGCCATCTGCAGGCGGCGCAGCAGGAGGGCCGGGACACGGTGCTCTATCAGTGCATGCTCGACGAGCTGGAGCATATCTCGGAGGTCTGCCTGTGGTATGCCCGGCAGGTGGAGGAGCAGGCGCGGCAGGAGGGTGACCCCGTGCGCCGGAAAAAGCTGCAGCGGATGTGCGATGCCCTGAACGCCATCGCCTCCCGCGCGCCGCAGTCACTGCAGGAGGCGGCGCAGCTGGCGTGGATCTATACGATCATGACGCCGGCGACAGAATTTGGCCGGCTGGACGTGTATCTGGGCGACTTCTACTGCCACGACGTGGACAACGGGATTTTGACGGAGGAGGAGGCCCTGGAGATCATCCAGTCGCTCTTCCGCCTGATGGACTCGCTGGACTGCGACACCACCGGGCGCCTGTTTGTCGGCGGCTACGGACGGCGCAATCCGGAAAACGCGGACCGGTTCTGCCTGACGGCGATCGAGGCCTGCCGGACGGTGCGCGAGATTCTGCCGCAGTTCAGCATCCGCTTCAACCGTCAGACGCCCAAGGAGGTCTGGGACGCCTGCCTCAACTGCATCGAGGAGGGGCGGACCTACCCCATCCTGTACAACGACGACGTGTTGGTGGGCGATATGCAGAAGGCCTTCGGCGTGGACCGCGCGCTGGCGGAGCAGTACATGCCGCTGGGCTGCGGGGAGATTGAGTTTGACCACTACAGCTACGGCACGCCGAGCGGGTCGCTCAACTGCCTGAAGATTCTGGAGCTGGCCATCCGGGGCGGCTATGAGCCGATGACCGGCTGGACACTCGGCGGAGACACGCCGCTGACCAAGCTGGTGGACTGCGCGAGCTTTGAGGAGTTTTATGACAGCTATAAGCGGCTGCTGACCTATTACATCCGCGCCCAGGCCAAATATCAGAAATACCAGTATGAGAAGATCGGCACGATGCACCCCTTCCTGGAGGCCAGCATGCTCTATGACGGCTGCCTGGAGCGCGGCCGGGCGGTGTTTGACGGCGGGTGCTATCACTACGGCGGGACGCTGGAGAATTACGGCAACGTCAACGCGGCCAATTCCCTGGCGGCCATCAAGAAGGCGGTCTTTGAGGACCACAGCGTCACCGCACAGGAGCTGGTAGAGGCGATGGACGCCAACTTCTATGGCTATGAGCGCGTGCGCAAGCGCCTGATGGACTGCCCGAAGTACGGCAACGACGATGACTATGTGGACGCCATCTTTGTGGACCTCCACCTCTTTATCAGCCAGACCATCCGGGCGCAGGCCCCGCTGGTGGGACTGGACAGCTATCTGGGCGTGACCATCAACAACGCCCAGAACACCACGCTGGGCCGCTGGGTGGGCGCCACGCCGGACGGGCGCAAGGCGGGGATGCCGATGGCCAACGCCAACAACCCCGCGCCGGGCACCGACCAGAACGGCCTGCCCGCCATGCTCAACTCCCTGCTGAAGCCGCCGCACGACGTGCACGCCGGGATGGTGCAGAACCTGCGCCTCTCCCGTGAGACCTTCTCGGAAAACCGGGAGAAGATTCACGGTCTGATTCAGAGCTACTTTGACCGCGGCGGGGCGCAGCTGATGATCTCCGTCGTCGGCCGGGAGGACCTGAAGCGGGCAATGGAGCACCCGGAGGACTACAAGGACCTGATTGTGCGCATCGGCGGGCTCTCCCAGCGGTTTGTCGCGCTGAACAAGGATGTGCAGCAGGAGATCTATGACCGGACAACCTACTGAGACGGCGCGTGTGCGCGCGGGGATGATCTTTGACATCCAGCACCTTGCCGTGCGCGACGGTCCGGGCATCCGGACGTCCATCTTTTTCAAGGGCTGCCCGCTGCGCTGCATCTGGTGCCACAATCCGGAGAGCTACCTGTCCCGGCCGCAGCTGTCGGTGGACGCGTCCCTCTGCACCGGATGCCTGGCCTGCACGCAGGTGTGTCCGACAGGCGCCCATACCGCCGCGCCGGACGCAGACGGGCGGATGGCGCACGTGGTCTGCCATGACAAGTGCATCGCCTGTGGGCGCTGCCTGGACGTCTGCTGCTATGACGCGCTCCATCTGATCGGCCGGCGGCGCACGGTGGACGACCTGCTCGAGGCGATCCGCCCGGACCTGCCCTACTATGCGATTCCGGACCGCGACGGGGAGCGGGGCGGCGTGACGGTCTCGGGCGGCGAGCCGATGGCGCAGTTCTTGTTCCTGAAAGAGCTGCTCACTGCACTGCATGAGCGGGGGATCCATACGGCTCTGGAGACCTGCGGCTATGCCCCGACCGGGGATTATCAGGAGATCGCGCCGCTGGTGGACCTCTTTCTGTTTGACTACAAAGCCACCGACCCGGAGGAGCACCGCCGTTTTACCGGCGTGGACAACCGTCTGATCGGGGAGAACCTGCGCATGCTCTCCGAGGCCGGCGCGCGGATTGTGCTGCGCCTGCCGCTGATACCGGGGGTCAATGACAGCGAGGAGCATCTCGCCGGCATCGCCTCGGTGCTCAACCGCCATGCGGGCATCTGCCGCGCGGAGATCATGGGATATCACACCCTCGGCCTGTCCAAATGCGAATCCATCGGCGTACAGGCGGCGCTGACCGGCATCGAGCCGGCCAGCGCGGAGCAAAAGCAACTCTGGCAGGAGAAGATTACGCACTACGGCGCCCAAAAGCCGGTGCGGATCGGCTGACCCTGCTGCAATTGAAACGTGGGAGGAATCAGAGATGATGCGATACGGAAGCCAGTATTTTCGCCCGCCGCACCCGAAGCGTGAGGACTGGCGCGGCGATCTGGAGCATATGCGCGCCCTGGGGTTCAATACCGTCAAGCTCTGGGCCGTTTGGAATACGATTGAGCGGGAACCGGGGCGCTTTGACTTCTCCGATCTGGATGAGCTGGTCTCTCTGGCCGGGGAACAGGGACTGCAGGTGGTCATCAATCTCATCCCGGAGGGCGCGCCCTACTGGCTGGAGGCCGGGCAGGAGGACGCGATGTACACCACGGCCCGCGGGGAGAAGGTCACGTTTACCGGGGCGGAAAACATGCCCACAGCCGGCTGGCCCGGGCTGTGCATGGATAAGCCGGAGGTACAGCGCTATATCGAGCGGTTTATCCAGACCCTGACGGCGCACTACGCTCAGAACGAGACGGTGGCGGTCTTTGACGTCTGGAATGAACCCCACCTGGAGCCGATGTTTGCCTACCGGAGTGAGATTCTCTGCTACTGTGAGCACTCCGTCCGCACCTTCCGCCGGTGGCTGCGGGAGAAGTACGGCACGCTGGAGGAGCTGAACCGCCAGTGGTACCGCTGCTATACCGACTGGGAGCAGGTCAAGCCTCCGGTCCGGATGAGTACCTGCACGGACATGATGGACTGGCGGCTGTTCTGGCTGAGCAATCTGCGCCGCTGGCTGCGGATCCGAGTGGCGGCGGCCAAGCGCGGGGCGCCGGATAAACCGGTGCAGACACACGTGGCCTACAGCGCCATTGTGGGCAACCGCATTCAGGGCGGACTGTCCAACGAGGTGGTGGACGAGTTCCAGTTTGCACGGGAGGTGGATATCTTCGGCACGTCCGGGTTCCCCAAATGGCTGATGGGGGACCGCCATGTGCTCTACCACCTGATGCAGACGGAGATCATCGTTTTACCAGGTAGAGCTCCAGGGCGGCGGCGGGCGCAACGGCCTGCTGGGCACGGAGGTTCCCACGCGGCGGGACATCACGCTCTGGAACTGGAACACGCTGGCGGCCGGTGGAAAGGGCGTGCTCTACTGGCAGTACCGGGCGGAGCCGGCCGGCCTGGAGTCGCCCGGCTTTGGACTGGTGGGCTTGGCCGGGGAGGACACCGAGCGCTCCCTGGCGGCGGGCGCGTGCGCGCGGTCGCTGAGCGGCCCCGTGCTGGAGCGCGCGGTCCGCACCCTGCCGGTCAACGGCATCTATCTCTCCCGCACGTCGGAGGTGCTGTGCTACTGCAACGAGCGCCGGGAGGAGCTCTATGCGCAGAGTGTGACGGGGATCTATGAGGCGGCGTACCGGAGACGGATTCCGGTCCGCTTTGTCCATGCCGACTACGCGGACCGTCTGTGGGAGGAGGGCCTGCGGACCCTCTATCTGCCCATGCCGCTCTCGCTGAGCGAGCGCGAGGTGGACGCGCTGCTGCGCTTTGTCCAGGCGGGCGGCACGCTGGTCTCCGAGGCGTTCCCGGGCCTGTATGACGAGGGCGGACGCCTGGAGACGCGGAATGAGGCGCTGCGCGCGCTCTTTGGCCTGCGCCATATTGAGGTGCAAAACAGCCTGCACAGCGGGCCGATCGCCATCTATCCGTCGGACGGCTCGCCGGTCTGCCACGGACGGATGTACCGCCAGGCGGCGGCGCCGTGCGCGGCGGTGGAGACGCTGGCCAGCTTTGCCGACGGGCTGCCCGCAGTCACGGAGTACCGCAACGGGGCCGGCCGGGCAATCTGGATCGGCAGCTTCCTGTCCGGGCAGTATCATGACACGGAAGAGGCGGCGGCCGGAATGCTGCTGACCCGGTGGATGCGGCCGGAGGGCTATGCCTGCCTGGAGGAGATCTCGTGCCTCGGGCCGCAGGAGGCGTCCTGTTTCCAGCCGCTCGTGCGATTGCTGGAGACGCCGGAGCAGTGGGTGCTCATCGCGCTCAACCACACCCAGCGGGAGACCTGCCTCCGGGTTCGCTTCCGGGCGGGGAAGACCGCGCAGGGCGAGGCGTGCCACGAACTGCACCTGCCGCCCTCGGACGGCCGGTACGTACTGGTGAACAGACGCGCGGCCTGCCGCGCAGACGGAGAGAGGGGAGAGAAGTCCGATGAGGAGAAGTGAGATCAACCGGGCGCTGCGGGAGCTGGAGGCGATGTGCGAGAAGCACTCCTTCTATCTGCCCCCCTTCTGCCACATGACGCCGGAGGAGTGGCGCAAGGCCGGGCACGAGTATGACGAGGTGCGCGATTGCATGCTGGGATGGGATATCACCGATTTTGGCATGGGGGATTTTGACCACCTGGGCTTCTCGCTCATCACGCTGCGCAACGGGTGCCGGGCGATGCCGGAACGCTATCCCAAGGTATACGCGGAAAAGATTCTGTACCTGAAGGAGGGGCAGCGTGCGGCCAACCATTTTCACTGGTTCAAGACGGAGGACATCATCAACCGCGGGGGCGGAAATGTCCTCATCCGCGTCTATGCCTCCCGGGAGGACGAGTCGATCGACGAGGAGCGCGCGGTAGAGGTGCACCTGGACGGCCGCCGTATGGTGGTCCCGGCCGGCACCCAGATCCGCCTGCGCCCCGGCGAGAGCCTCTGGGTGACCCGGAGACTGTACCATGACTTCGCGGTGGAGCCGGGCACCGGCCCCGTCCTGCTCGGGGAGGTCAGCCAGTGCAACGACGATCAGACGGACAACCGTTTCCTGCCGCCGGTGGGCCGCTTTCCCGAGATTGAGGAGGACGAGGCGCCATACCGCCTCCTGTGCAATGAGTATCCGCCGGCCCCGTGACGCGGCGCGCCGGCCGCTCGGAGCGGCCTGGCAGGCGCCGCCGGCAGACGCCGGAGGGACGTGACATGGGAGGGAAGATCATCGCGGCGGGACATATCTGCCTGGATATCACCCCCGTGTTTTCCGAGCGGGACCGGTGCGGCGCGGTGGATGAGCTGCTGCGCCCCGGCAAGCTGATCTCCGTCCAGCCGGCGGAGATCCACGCCGGGGGCAGCGTGGCCAATACGGGGCTCGCCCTGAAGCTTTTGGGGGCGGACGTCCGGCTGATGGGGAAGATCGGGGACGATCTGTTTGGCGCGCTCGTGCGGGACTGCCTGCGCCGCCATGGCGGCGCAGATGACCTGATCGTCGACCCGGGCAGCTCCACCTCCTATTCCATTGTGCTGGCGCCGCCCGGCATCGACCGGATTTTTCTGCACAATCCCGGCGCAAACGACACCTTTTCCGGCGGCGATATTCCGGACGAGGCGCTCACGGACGCGGTCTGGTTTCACTTTGGCTACCCGCCGCTGATGCGCGGCATGTATGAAGACGGCGGGGCGGAGCTTGCCGCCCTGCTGCGGCGGGTCAGGGGACGCGGGATTGTCACCAGCCTGGACCTGGCCGCCGTGGACCCCGACTCGGCGGCGGGACAGGCGGACTGGGCGGAGATCCTCGCGCGCGTCCTTCCTCAGACCGATTTCTTCGTTCCGAGCTTTGAAGAGCTGAGCTTTATGCTGGACCGGCCGCGTCACGACGCGTTGGCGGCGCTGGGCGGAGATATGACCCGGCATCTGAGCATGGAGCGGGACGTGAGACCGCTGGGACAAAAATGCCTGCGGCTTGGCTGCCGGGCCGTACTGATCAAATGCGGGCTCAGCGGCCTGTATTACTGCACCGCGGAGCGGACGTCTGTGGAGAAGATCGGTGGGCGGCTGACGCTGGATGCGGACCTCTGGGCGGGGAGAGAGGGCGTGCAGCCCTGCTTCCGGGCGGACGCGGTGCGCTCCGGCACCGGCGCCGGGGATGCCAGCATTGCCGCATTCCTGGCAGCGGTCATGCAGGGGAGAGCGCCAGAGACCTGCGCCGCTCTGGCGGCGGCGGAAGGTGCCTGCGCGGTCACGGCCTATGACGCGCTCGGCGGGCTCCGGCCATTGGACCAGCTGGAGGAGAGAATCGCCTCCGGCTGGGCGATATTGCGAGGTGAGAGAGATGCTTGTCAACCTGAATGAGATGCTGAGAAAAGCGCAGCAGGACCACTATGCCGTCGGCCTCTTCAACGCGGTGAATGTGGAGATGGCGAGGGCGGTCCTGGAGACCGCCGAAGAGATGAGAGCGCCCGTGATCGTGGGCACCGCCGAGATTCTGCTCCCGGCCATGGGTCTGGAGCGGGTGGCGGAATACCTGCTGCCGATGGCGGACAAGGCGTCAGTCCCCGTCTGCGTCCATTATGACCACGGCCTGTCCTTTGCCAGCTGCATGCAGGCCCTGCGGCTGGGCTTCACCTCCATCATGTACGACTGCTCCACCGACCGCTATGAGGACAACGTCGCCAAGGTGGCGCGGATGACAGAGATCTGCCACGCGATGGGCGTCACCGTGGAGGGTGAACTGGGACACGTCGGAAACAATACGCCTCCGGGGCAGGACGGCGGGCGCACGGACGATCCCAGCGCCTTTTATACCGACCCGGCGCTGGCGGAAGATTATGGAAAGCGAACCGGCGTGGACGCCCTGGCCATCGCAGTGGGGAACGCGCATGGGGACTATCCGTTCCCACCCAAGCTGGATTTTCAGCGGATTGCGGAAATTGCCGGCCGCACTGCCGTGCCTCTGGTGCTCCACGGCGGCAGCGGCCTCTCAGAGAATGACTTCCGCACGGCCATAGGCAGCGGTATCTGCAAGGTGAACATCTTTACGGAACTGGATAAGGCCGGAAAGGCCGGCGTGGAGGAGGGACTCGCGAAGGGCGCCAGGACCATGATGGAGCTCATTCCCTACGAGATCGCGGCGATGAAGGCGGTGGTGCGGGATAAGATCTCCCTGTTTGGCTCAGCAGGCCGCGCGTGACCGGGACCATTCTCAGCCGGCAGGATCTCCCCCGACGCTATCTTGCGCCCCCGGCGAAGCCGGCGGG
>DGYMR06203__coassemble_1654_pt1 | contig 13060 bp, 13 predicted proteins | sample DGYMR06203__metabat2_low_PE_036 | metagenome-assembled genome bin DGYMR06203 | reverse complement strand
AGCAGCCAGAACAGGAAGCAGAAGATAAATACAGACAGCCAACGGGCAAAACGTGCCGGTCTTCCCACCGGTCTCCCCTCCTCTCAGTTGCGGTGCAAGACGTCCTCGGCGCGGCGGGCCACCCAATCGGCCAGCGCGTCCAGCCCCTCGCCGCTGCGGACAGAGGTGCGAAAGAGCGCGACCTTCGGATTGACCCCCCACGCGCTGCGCTCCACCCGCGCATCGTCAAAGTCGAAGTAGTCGTGCAGGTCATACTTGTTGATCGCCAGCGCGTCGGTGGTGGCAAACATGAGCGGATACTTCTCCACCTTGTCATCCCCCTCCGGCACGCTCAGCAGCGCCAGGCGGAAGTGCTCGCCGATCTTGAACTCGGCGGGACAGACGAGATTGCCGATGTTCTCCACAAAGATCAGGTCCAGTCCGTCCAGGTCAAACTCCGGCAGGATCCGCTGGATGCTCATCGCCTCGATGTGGCAGGCCCCGTCGGTGTCCAGCTGGACCACCGGGATACCGAGGCGCTGGATGTGCTCCGCGTCCAGCTGGCCGGCGATATCCCCCTCGATCACCGCGATGCGGTAGCGCGCGCGCAGCCGCTCGATCAGGGCGGTGAGGACGCTGGTCTTCCCCGCGCCGGGCGAGCCCATCACGTTGCACAGGCAGACCCGGTGGGCGGCCAGGGTATCGAGCACGGCGCCGCTCACGTCCTCGTTCCACTCCAGTACCTGGTGCATCACCTTAATTTCCATCGTGTTCCGTTTCCTTTCCGGGCGGTTCCTCCGCCTCCAGGCTCTCGACGTAGAACTCCCGGCCCTGGAGCAGGGCGAGGTCGGTCCCGCCGCAGGCGGCGCACTGGATGTGCCGCTTGTCCACCTCGCCCTCCCAGCCGCAGCCGCGGCAGCGCATCCGGATGGGCAGGCGGATAAAGTTCAGCTTCGCCCCCGCCGCGGCGGTGTCGCGGGAGAGCACGTCAAAATAGTACTGCACGCACTGGGGCACGACGCCGCAGTAATCCCCCATCCGGATGCGAATCTCCCGGATGCGCTGCGCTCCGTGCGCCCCGGCCGCCTCGAGGGCGATGTGCAGGATGCTCTGGGTGATTGCCAGCTCGTGCATCTCAGCGGTCCAGGCAGGAGAAGCACGGGTCGATGGACGCGACGATCAGCCCCGCGTCCGCCACCGTGTTCCCCCGCAGCATGACGGGCACCGTCGGCGCGTTCTTGAAGGTCGGCACGTGGATGCTCACGCGGCGGTTGGTCTGGCCGCCGTCGGTGACCACCTTATAGACCAGGTGTCCGCGCGGGGCCTCGTGCCGGGCCAGGAACTCCCCGGCCGGGACGCGCGGCAGCTTGTTGCCCAGGTTGATCGGGCCCTCCGGGAGGTTGTCCGCCGCCTGGCGGATAATCTTGATGCTCTCCAGAATCTCCTTCACGCGGATGACCACGCGGGCAAAGACGTCACAGGAGTGCTCCACCGGCACGTCAAAGGTAAACTCATCATAGCAGCAGTAGGGCGCGTCCCGCCGGACGTCCATATCCACTCCGGAGGCGCGGGCGTGCGGCCCCACCGCGCCGAGGCGGACGGCGTCCTCCGTGGTGAGCACGCCCACCCCCTTTGTACGCATGGCGAGCGTCTTATCCTCTGTCAAAAAGCGTGCGAGCGGGCCCATCCGGGCCTCCAGGTCGTCCATCGCCTCCAGGAGCATCCGCCGCTTCTCGTCGTCCAGGTCGCGCCGGGCGCCGCCGATCGTGTTCATCGCGTAGTTCACGCGGTTGCCGGTGAGGGCCTCGAGGGTGTCCATCGTGCGCTCACGGTCGTTCCAGCACTGCATGAAGACGCTATCGTGCCCCACGATGTGGCAGGCAATGCCCAGCCAGAGCAGATGGGAGTGGATCCGCTCGAGCTCCTCGATGATGACGCGGATATATTGCCCCCGCCGCGGCACCTCCGCGCCCATGATGTGCTCGATGCACAGCGCGTAGGTCAGTGCATGGGAGTGCGAGCAGATGCCGCACACCCGCTCCACCAGCACCAGCGTCTGGATAAAGTTGCGCTCCTGGGCCAGCTTTTCAATGCCGCGGTGATTATAGCCGACAAAGACCTGCGCGTCGCGGATCCGCTCCCCGTCCACGGTCAGGCGGGCGTGAATCGGCTCCTCCAGCGCGGGGTGATAGGGGCCGATCGGTATCGTGTAGCTCATGGGTTCCTCCTCCCGCCGGGCCGGCGGCATATGTCCGTCCCGGCGCATCTCGGCGATACTGCCGGTACAAACTCGAATACAGCGCCATTATAGTGAAAAAAATAACAGGTGTCAATAGTGCTGCAATCCCTTTGTCATTATAAACTGGTGGATTTTATTCCCATTTTCTCTATTTTTCGAACTATTCTGCAAGAAACTGTGCGCAGGACGTTTCATAAGCTATTTTTAGCGAACTCCCGGCGTTTATTTCGCAAGATTTCCTGCATCTGTCTCGGGCAAGTAACGCTTTCCCTCCGCGGCAGGCGCTGTATTGGCCGCGGCAAAGTGCAAAAAATCCCCCTCGCGGGGGCTTGTTCCGGCGCCTGCGCGTCTGCTATAATGGGCTGTCCAATTTTTACCTGACAAGGAGATGCCCACCATGACTGCGCAGCCCGTCCCCAACTACCGTCAGACGCTCTATTCCTGTTACGCCGGTTACATCATCCAAGCCATTGTCAACAGCTTCGCTCCGCTGCTCTTTCTCACCTTCCAGTCGGAGTTCTCCATCTCGCTGGACCGGATCACCCTGCTGGTCACCGTCAACTTCTGCATTCAGCTGCTGGTCGATCTGGTGTCGGTGCGCTTTGTGGATAAGATCGGCTACCGGGTGAGCATCGTGCTGGCCCACGCGTTTGCCGCGCTCGGCCTGCTCGGACTCGGCCTGCTGCCCTACTGGCTGCCGGATCCCTACTGGGGCCTGCTGGCCGCCATCGTCCTCTATGCCATCGGCGGGGGGCTGCTGGAGGTGCTCGTCAGCCCCATCGTGGAGGCCTGCCCATTTCCCAATAAGGCGGGGGTGATGAGCACGCTGCACTCCTTCTACTGCTGGGGCTGTGTATTTGTCATCCTGGCCTCCACGGCGTTTTTCGCCCTGGCTGGCACGGAGCACTGGCGCTATCTGGCCATGCTGTGGGCGCTGCTGCCGCTGATCAACGGCATCCGCTTTCTGCACGTCCCCATCGCCCCGCTCGTCTCGGAGGAGGAGCGGATGCCCCTCGGGAAGCTGCTGCGCAGCCGGGTGGTCTGGCTGTTCTTTCTGCTGATGGTCTGCGCCGGCGCATCGGAACAGGCGATGAGCCAGTGGGCCTCCGCCTTTGCCGAGTCTGGCCTGCAGGTGTCCAAAGCGGTGGGCGATCTGGCCGGCCCTTGCCTGTTCTCCGTGCTGATGGGCACCGCCCGGGCCATCTATGGCAAGTACAGCGAGCGGTGGAAGCTCGAGCCCTTCCTGCTCGGCAGCGGCGTGCTGTGCGTGGTGAGCTATCTGCTCGCCGTCTTCTCCCCCGTGCCCGCCCTGGCCCTGGCCGGCTGCGGTCTGTGCGGCCTGTCAGTGGGCATCCTCTGGCCTGGCACCTTCTCCCTCGGCTCGGCCCGGTGCCGCCGGGGCGGGACCGCCCTCTTCGCCCTCTTCGCGCTGTGCGGCGACCTCGGCTGCTCCTCCGGTCCGACGCTGGTGGGGCTGGTCTCAGACGCGGCGGGCGATCTGAAGGCGGGCCTGCTGGCCGCGATCGTCTTCCCCATCGCGCTCATCCTCGCGGTGCTCGCCCTGCGCCGCACCGGGGCGGAGGAATAATTCCCCTTTCCGAACAACAGGCAAGATAGAAAAAGAGCATCCGAACCCTGCCCTGGGGACGGATGCTCTCTTGCACTCCTATGATGTTGTGCCGGCCGGCGAGGCGTACGGTCAGTCCTCTTCCTTGGCCGCATCGTAGGCCACATTTCTCTGCGCGCTGCGGGGCTGTGCCGCCATACCGGCCACCGCGCGGAACTTCGCGCGGGACTGGCGCACCTCGTTGAGCGCGACGTTGACCGCCTCCTCTGTGCGGCGCAGGGCGTCCTCACAGTAGTCGTTGGCGGCGCGCTTGAGATCGTCGGCGCGCTTTTCCGCCTTGGCGGTAACGTTCGCCGCCTCCGCGCGGGCCTGGCGGACGATCTCATGCTCGTCCACCATCTGGCGGGCCTTGTCCATCGCCTGCTGGCGGATGTGCTCGGCGTCCGTCTTTGCCCCGTCGAGATACTCGTTCCGGGTGGTCATCAGTTTCTTGGCCTCACTGAGCTCGGCGGGGAACTTGTTGCGAATCTCGTCAAGAATGTCAAGCGCGTCGTCGCGGTTGATGCGGCAGGTGCCGCCCAAGCCGCCCTTGGCATCGTCGATCATGCGGTACAGCACGTCCAGCAGTTCACTCACTCCATTAGCCATATCGGTTACCATCCTTTTCTATCGATTTCACGCCGGTCTGCGGCCGCAGGTCACCGGGTCTTCAGCTCCAGCATCTTGGCCTGCACCTCGGGGATGATCTCCCGGGGGATAAAGTCCTCCAGCGGGACCTGATAGCTGGCCAGCTCCTTGACAATGCTGGAGCTGAGGTAGGTATAGTTCTGGCGGGCGGAGAGGAAGACCGTCTCCAGACCGGGATTGAGTTTACGGTTGATCATAGCCATCTGAAACTCCTTTTCGAAGTCAGACATGGCCCGCAGCCCCTTGACCACGCAGTTCGCGCCCCGTTCGCGCGCATATTCGGCCAGCATCGCCGGGGAGTGGTCCACCTCCACGTTTGGGAGCTGGGCGACAGCGCGGCGCAGCATCTCCACTCGCTCAGCCGGCGTGAACAGGCCCTTCTTCTCCGCATTGATCATGACGCAGACGATCACGCGGTCGAACTGGAGCGCCGCCCGCTTGATGATATCCAGATGGCCCAGCGTCACCGGGTCAAAGCTGCCGGGATAGATTGCAATGCTCATCGCGCGGACACGTCCTTTCGGTACAGAGTAACCTTAATTTTTCCATAGCGGTACTCCCGACCGCGCCGATAGGGAGCCGGCAGCTCCGGCAGCTCCCGTTCCAGGGGACTTTCACAGATGATTATACCATTTTCGGCAAGGATGTCAATTGCAGCGACGGTTTTTAATGCATTTTCCAATAAATCCGTCTGATACGGCGGGTCCAAAAAGATCAGATGGAAGGTCTGGCGCATCCGGCGCAGGCACTCGGGCGCCTCCGCCTGGAGCACGCTGGCCCGGTCCGCCAGTCCGGTCAGGCGGAGATTGTCCCGGATGAGCCGCACCGCCTCGCGCCGGTGGTCGACGAAGGTGCAGTGCGCCGCGCCCCGGCTGAGGCACTCAATGCCCATCTGGCCGGTGCCGGCAAACAGGTCGAGCACGCGCCGGCCCTCGATGTCAAACTGGATGATGTTGAAGATGCCCTCCTTCACCCGGTCGGTGGTCGGGCGGGTGTCCGTGCCGGAGAGCTGGCCCAGCCGCTTGCCGCGGGCGGTGCCGGTGATCACTCGCATGGGGTCTCCTCCTTCTGCTGCTGCGTGGGGTGCAGGTGCCGCCAGACATCCCGCGCCACCCCGGCGGGCACCACGGCGGCCAGCTCCTCCTCGGTGGCCGCGCGCAGGGCCTTCATCGTCTTGAAGTGGTCCAGCAAGGCGCGGCGGCGGGCCGGGCCGACGCCGGGCACCTCCTCCAGCGCGGAGGCCACTGTCTGGCGCGCGTGGCTCTCGCGGTGGAAGGTGATGGCAAAGCGGTGGGTCTCCTCCTGAATCCGCCCAACGAGGGCGAAGAGGGCCTGCTGCTGTCCGAGCCCGATCTCCCGCCCGTCCGGGGCAACCAGGGCGCGGGTCCGGTGGCGGCCGTCCTTCACCATGCCGAACACCGGCACCTGCAGCCCGAGCTGGGTGAGCACCGCGACCGCCACATTGACCTGCCCCTGCCCGCCGTCCATCAGGATCAGATCGGGCAGGACGGAGAACTTCTCGTCCCCGTCCAGGTAGCGGCGAAAGCGGCGGGTGAGCACCTGCTCCATGGAGGCGTAGTCGTCCGGGTGGTCCATATCGCGCAGCTTAAAGCGGCGGTAGTCCCTGCGCAGCGGCTTTCCCTCCACAAAGACGGTCATGGAGGCGACGATATTGCTCGCGCCGGTGTTGGAGATGTCGTAGGCCTCAATCCGCTCCGGGGCCCGCTCCAGGCCGAGGGTGCGGCCGAGCAGCTCCATCAGGCGGCTCTGCCGCTCCTGGGCGGTGGTGGCCCGCTCCGCCTCGTCCAGGGCGGTGCGCTCGGCCAGCTGGACCAGGTTGAGCCGGTCCCCCCGCTTCGGGACGGTGATGGTCACCTTCCGGCCGGCGTTCTGGGTCAACAGTTCGCCCAGCTCCTCCAGGTCGTCAAAGGCACGCGGCAGCAGAATCTCCCGCGGCAGCGTGCTGCGGCCGAGATAGTACTGCTTGGCGAGGGCAGAGACGATCTCCGCCGTCTCCTCCTCCATCGGCGTCGGGAGCACCTCGGTGTCCCGCCCGGCGAGGGCGCCGCCAAGGTAATGCTGCACGACAAAGCAGCTCTTGGCCGGTCCGCGGTAGAAGCCCACCACGTCGGTGTCCGCCCGGGAGGTGGCGACCGCCTGCTGCCGGGTACCGAGCAGCTCGATCGCCTGCAGCCGGTCGCGCAGCTCTGCCGCCTCCTCAAAGCGCAGCTCCTCCGCCGCGCGGTTCATGGACTCGCGCAGCTCCTGCTCCACTTGGGAGAACTTGCCCTCCAGCAGGCGGACCGCCTGGTAGATGCGCGCCTGATAGTCCGCCTGGGTCAGCCGCCCGCGGCACCAGCCGTCGCAGATGCCGAGATGGTGGTTCAGGCAGGGACGCTCCTTGCCGATGTCGCGCGGGAACTGCCGGCGGCAGGTGGGCAGGCGCAGGGCGTTGCAGATGGCCTTGATGCTCTCCGCCGTCGCGCTGCGGCCGCCGTAGGGCCCGAAATAGCGCGCCCCATCTTTGGCCGGCCGTGAGACCATGGAGAAGCGGGGATAGTCCTCCGAGGACAGCCGGACATAGGGATAGCCCTTGTCGTCTTTTAAGAGGATATTGTAGCGCGGCTTATGGCGCTTGATGAGGGAGTTCTCCAGCACCAGCGCCTCAAACTCATTGGAGGCGAGCAGGTAGTCAAAGTGGTCGATCTGAGCGACCATCGCCCGCGTCTTGGCGTTGTGGCTGGCGAGGTCGGCAAAGTACTGGCTCACCCGGTTCTTCAGCGCGCGGGACTTGCCGACGTAGATCACCTTGCCCGAGGCGTCCATCATAATATAGACCCCCGGCCCCAGCGGGAGGGAGTGGGCTTTTTCCTTCAGTTCCTCGCGTGTCACCGTTCTCCCCGCCTTCCCTGCACGGCTGTCCAAATGCGTCCGGATAAGCCGAGAGCACCGCCGCGCGGTGCCCTCTCTCTTTCACTTTCCCTTTGTCCTGTCCGGTGTGCGTCAGCCGAGGCCCTCGGCCAGCAGCTGGACCAGGCTGTCGATCGCCTCTGCCTCGTCCACGCCGTCGGCAATCAGGGTGACGGTCGTCCCCTGTACAACCCCCAGGGAGAGCACGCCCAGCAGACTCTTTGCGTTCACACGACGTTCGTCCTTCTCCATCCAGATCGAGCTCTTGAACTCATTGGCCTTCTGGATAAAAAAGGTGGCCGGCCGGGCGTACAGACCCACCCGGTTGTTGACTACTGCTTCTTTTACGGTCATAAAAGATCCCCCCAAAGCATTGTCTGTCATGATACTTTATCATATCAGATTCTTCCCGCCGCCGTCAACGGCATTTTCAACAAACTTCCCCGGCTTTCCTGCGCAGGAGGACACCATCCGCGCGCAAAGCGCCAAAACGAGGCGGCCAGGTCCCCGGCGCGCCGGTTCCGTCTCTCCGGAGGCCGGCAGGAGCGCCAGGGCCTGTCACCGCAGCTCTACCACCGTCACGCCGTTCTCCCCCTCGCCGAAACGGCCCGGCCGAAAACGTTTGACATATTTGCAGGTTTTCAGATGCTGCTGCACCGCCTGGCGCAGTGCACCCGTCCCCTTGCCGTGGATGATGGTCACCGTCTGAAGCCGCGCCATCACCGCGTCGTCCAGGAAGCGGTCGATCACGCCGGCGCACTCGTCCGTCATCAGGCCGCGGATGTCCAGCTCGGAGGGGGCGCCCGCCGCGCGCAGCGGCCGGTCCACACGCCCGGCGGAGGAAGACGGCTTGGGCCGTGGGCTCTTGGCCCCCTGTCCCTCCACGACGCGGACCTCGTCCTGGCTCGCCGTGACCGTCATCGCGCCGGCCTCAAGGCGCAGGCTGCCGTCCTTGTTCACGGCGGCCACCCGGGCCTTCGTCCCGACGCGCAGCAGCTCGACGGTATCCCCCACCTCCGCCGGGCGGCTGATGGGGGGCGGCGCCTCCCGCGCCGGGGCGAGGCGGGCCTCCGCCTCGTTCAGGCTGTGGCGCAGGCGGCTGCGGCGCTCGTTGGCCTCCTGCGCGGACTCCTCGCGCCGGGCCTGTTTTTTCATCTCGTCCAGCTCCTGGAACACGCGGTTGGAGACGGCGCGCGCCTCGCGCACGATCTCCTCCGCCTCGCGCCGGGCCTCCTGGGCCGCCTGGCGGCGGGCGCTCTCCAGGCGGCGGCGCTCGGCCGCGGCGGCGGAGGCGTCCGACTCCATCTGCACGCGCAGGCGCTCGGCCTCCTCTTTCGCGCGCTCCATCTCCTGGCGCTGCCGCTCCAGGCGGGCGAGCACGTCCTCAAACTGGACGTTCTGCCGGTCGATGCGCCCGGCAGCGTTCCGGATAATATGCTCCGGCAGGCCCAGCCGACGCGAGATGGCAAAGGCGTTGGACTTGCCCGGAACGCCGATGAGCAGGCGGTAGGTGGGCCGGAGCGTCTCCACGTCGAACTCACAGGAGGCGTTCTCCACCCCCGGCTCGGTCATGGCGTAGGTCTTGAGCTCGGCGTAGTGCGTGGTGGCGGCCACCTTGGCGCCCAGCGAGCGCGCCTCCTCAATGATGGCGACCGCCAGCGCCGCGCCCTCAATCGGGTCGGTGCCCGCGCCCAGTTCGTCGAGCAGGATCAGGCTGCCCTCCCCCGCCTCAGAGAGGATGCCGACGATGTTGGTGATGTGGGCTGAAAAGGTGGACAGCGACTGCTCAATGGACTGCTCGTCGCCGATGTCGGCCAGGATCTCGCGGTAGACCGGGCAGCGGCTGCCGTCGGCCACCGGCAGGTGGAGTCCGCACTGGGCCATCAGGCACAGCAGCCCCGCCGTCTTGAGGGTGACCGTCTTTCCTCCGGTATTCGGGCCGGTGATCACCAGGGTGTCAAAGGTGATGCCGAGGTTCAGGTCGATCGGCACCGCCTTTTTCCGGTCCAGCAGGGGATGGCGCGCGGCGAGAAAGCGCAGCGAGCCGTCCGCGGTGAGCTGCGGCTCGATCGCCTCCATCTGCACGGAGAGCCGTCCGCGGGCAAAGATGAGGTCCAGCGCGACGAGCAGGTCGCAGTCGAGCAGGATATCCTCCCGGAAGCCCGCCGCCTCGGCGGAGAGGGCGGCGAGGATCCGCTCGATCTCCTTCTCCTCCCGCGCCTGCAGCTCGCGCAGCTCGTTGTTCGCCTTGACCGCCGCCATCGGCTCGACAAAGAAGGTGGAGCCGGAGGCGGACACGTCGTGCACCAGGCCGGGGACGCTCCCGCGGCACTCCGCCTTCACCGGCACGACGAAGCGGCCGGAGCGGATGGTGACGATGGGCTCCTGGAGGTACTTGGCCGACGAGGAGGAGATGAGCCGCTGGAGCACCTCCCGCGCCTTGCCGGAGGCGGCGCGGATCTTGCGGCGCACGTCCGCCAGCGCGGGGCTGGCCTGGTCGGCGATCTCCTCTTCCGAGAGGATGGCGCCGGTGATCTTGTTTTCCAGATAGGCGTTGGCGACCAGGGAGCGGAACATCCCGTCCAGGCATGTGGGCTCCTCCGCGTCGCCGAGGCTCGCCCTGGCCTGACGGGCACAACGGAGCACCCCGGCAATGTCCAGCAGCTCGCGCGGGTTGAGCGAGCCACCGAGGGAGGCCCGCTGCAGGGCGGCCTCCACCGGACGCAGCCCGGCGAAGTTGGGCGCGCGGCCCACGTCGAGCAGGGCACGGGCCGCGCTGGTCTCCGCCTGAAGGCGGCGGACCTCCTCCAAGTCGGTCTCCGGCCGGAGGGCGCGGGCCCGCTCCTGCGCGGCCAGGCTGGACGCCTGCGCGGCCAGCAGCTCGAGCACCTGCGGCAGCTCGAGCGTGCGGATGGATTTTTCAAAGCGTTCTGTCATTAGGATTCCCTCAAATATGGATCTTCAGCCCGCTCCTCCGGGGAGCAGGCAAATCTGTTTGTAAAAGTCCAGCGTGCGAAAGCCCCGCTCGAGCTGGGCGAGCAGAAACGCCTCGCACACGTCGGCCAACTCGCTCCGGGCAGCCCCCTCCAATCGGAAAGAGAGCAGCCGCCGCCCCGGGCAGGAGACGATGTGCCGCATCGCCGCCAGCGTCGCGGCCGAGACCGGCAGCGAGATGCCCCCCTCACGCTCTCCGCCGCAGCTGCGGCAGCGGAGCACGCCCTCGGTCAGGCTCAGCTGCGGCTCCTCCGGGTCCGGGCGGCCGCAGACGGCGCAGCCGTCCAGCAGCGGTTCAAACCCGGCCAGGCTCACCGCGCGCAGCTCAAAGGCGGGCTTGACCACCTCGGGGGCGGCGCCCAGCCGGTCCAGGGCGTAGAGGCAGTTGAGCAGCAGCGGCAGCAGCTCGTCGGGCGGGTTGCCCTCCGGGACCAGGCTCTCGATCACCTCGGCAAAGTAGGCCCCGAGGGACAGTCGCTCCAGGTCGCTGCGCAGGGCGCGAAATTCCAGCTCAATCGCCGCCTCGGTCACGCTCCAGCGGCCGCGAAACTCCGCGAGCGTCATCTCCGACCACACCAGCTGCTGGCAGGCGGCGGAGAGCCCGTTGCCCTTCTTCCGGCAGCCGTGGGCCTGCGCGGTGATCTTGCCGAGGTCCGGCGTGAGCAGGGTAAGAATTTTGTCCGACTCCTTGTAGGCCGCCTCCCGCAGGACGATGGCCCGGGTAGTCACGTGCATATGTACTCTCCCTCCCCCACGGCAGACATCTGCCCGGAGAACAGCCCCGCGGCCGCAGCCACGGGCCGCCCTCCGGGGCCGGTCACACCTCTTTTTTTCGTCCGACTGCGCGGGAGGCCCTCTCTTTGGCCCTCCGCCGGTCACAGGCCTTGCAGAACGTGTACGCCTGCGGCAGTCCTGTGGCAAAAAACAGCTCCCAAATCTCCCGTTCTCTCATCTCCCCGACCTCCTCGCCCGATTAGTATGGCGGGATTTCGTCGGAAAATGTCTGGAAAATTCAGAACATCAGCGCCCGCAGTCCCACCAGTACCAGCAGGTGCGCGGGGTAAAAGAGATAGAAGCCCCAGCGGGAGCCGCGGCCGCGCTGGCCGTTGTAGAGCAGCGTCAGCTCCAGGCCGAGCACGGCCACGATCTCAATCCAATTATTCTCCAAAAAGCAGTAGATGAGGATGACCAGCGCGCCGGGCAGGGCGGACGGCAGGCGGAGCTCCTGTCCCCCCGCGCTTCGCTCGGCGTCCCGGCTCACCCCGAGGACCAGAATGAGCGTGACGCCAAAGGCGCCGTAATCCGTCGCAAGCCATTCCGCCGCCGCGGCGCACAGAAGCAGCGGCGGCAGCGCGGCGGGCCACCTCGCCCAGCGCGGCAGGCGGCGGGCCAGCGTCTCCCAGCCCCAGAGGGCCAGCAGGCCGAGCAGCAGCGTAAAAAAGACGTTTTGATAGCTGCCGTCCCAGAGCGCGCCGCGAAAGGCGAGGTCAAACGGGACCTCAGAGGCCAGGGCGAACAGGCCCAGCCGCAGGGCGTAGCGTCTCCGGCTGTGCGTATGGAAAAAGCCCTCCGTCAGCTGGAAGCAGAAGATGGGAAAGGCCAACCGCCCCGCCATGCGCAACAGGGTGTACAGGCCATACCACATCCCGGCCTGTGCCGCGCCGCCGGCGGAGAGATAGGCCTCCCACACCAGCACATAGCCGGTGTGGTCGAGCAACATGCTCGCGATGGCAATCCGCTTGAGCCCGCTGCCGGAGAGGAGGCCGGTGCGCGCCTGCTCCACCGCTCAGTCCTCCGTAAAGCCGAAGCTGCGGATCAGCCCCGGGTTGTCGCGCCAGTTCTCCTTCACCTTCACCCAGGTCTGGAGATTCACATGCGCGTCCAAAAACGCCTCCATGTCTTCCCGGGCGAGGGAGGAGATCTTTTTCAGCATCGCGCCCTTTTTCCCGATGATGATGCCCTTATGGCTCTCCTTCTCGCAGAAGATGGTGGCCTCAATGTCAATCAGGCCCTCCCGCCGCTCGCGGAAGCGCTCGACGGAGACGGCGGTGCCGTGCGGGATCTCCTTGTCCAGGCACAGCAGCAGCTTCTCGCGCAAGATCTCCCCCACGATCTGCCGCTCTGGCTGGTCGGTGAAGGCGTCGGCGGGGAAATACCACGGGGAGGGCTGTAAAAAGCGCGCCAGCACCCCGAAGAGGTCCTCCACTCCGTCTCCCGTCTTGGCCGAGAGGGGGAGCACCGCGTCAAAGTCATGTTCGGCCTGGTAGGCGGCGATGACGGCGAGGAGCTTGTCCTTGTGCGCCACCCGGTCTACCTTGTTGATCACCAGCACGGAGGGGACGCCGAGCTGCGCCATCCGGCGCATCAGCTCGCGCTCCGCATCCCCCGGCGCGGGCACCGGCTCGACGACGAGCACCGCCGCGTCCACGTCCGCCACGCTCGCGCGGGAGACCCCGTCCATATACTCTCCCAGCCGGGTCTTGGCCCGGTGCAGGCCGGGGGTGTCCAGAAATACATACTGCGCCTGTCCCCGTGTCACCACGCCGGTGATGCGGTTGCGGGTGGTCTGGGGCTTGTCGGTGACGATGGCCACGTTCTCCCCCACCAGGGCGTTGAGCAGGGTGGACTTGCCCACGTTGGGGCGGCCCACAATGGCTACTAATGGCTTCATAATTTTCTCACTC
>DGYMR06203__coassemble_1639_pt1 | contig 13170 bp, 13 predicted proteins | sample DGYMR06203__metabat2_low_PE_036 | metagenome-assembled genome bin DGYMR06203 | reverse complement strand
CCCGCCAGATCTCGTAGAGGGTTTTCAGCCACGGAAAGAGCTCCATCCGCTGCACCTGCGGCAGATTGCGGGTAAAGGTCTGATAGAGATGGTGGTGCGTGTTGATCAGGCCCGGGTAGACAATGCAGCCAGCGGCGTCAATGACGTGATCTGCCGGGCGCGTCTCGGGTCCGACATAGCGAATCACGCCGTCGTCAATCCAGACGTTGGCCTGTTTCAGAACGCGGTCGTTCCGGTCTACTGTGACAATCGCGTCGGCATTTTGAATCTGTGTCAGCATCGCGTCCTCCTCTCTCTCGGTCCGTTATCGGGCGTCTGAGGCACGTTCCACGGCTTCACAGCCCTCGTAATGCCGGCAGATCTGCGGCGGGAAGAAGAGATGCTCCGTAATCCCGGTGACAAACTGCTCCACTCCCTCAATCCGGCAGGTCCGGGCCGTCGGCCTGGAATCTTTGCCGCGATAGGCGACAATCCGGCCGTCCACGATCACCATGTCATTTCCAAACGGGTCTCCGCCCTCAATGGCGGACAGGGCATCCTTGCCGCAGGAGCCGGGCGGGCAATCAATCACCTGCAGGTCGGCCTCGCGCCCCACCTCAATCTTACCTGTGTTCAGCCCGTACAGATCGGCCGCGTTGCCGGTCGCCATCGCAATAACCTGCCAGGCGGGAATATCGTTCAGGCAGGAGGCCTTGACAATCGCCCGGTTGATGGCCCCGGGCAGAGAGGCCTGGCCGGTGGGCGCGTCACTGCCAAAGACCAGCCGTCCGAGCTCTCCCTTCCGGCTCATGTGGCGCAGCATCTTGTTGAAGTTGACAAAGTTGCCGTTGACCACCAGCTCCAGCGGAATATCGCACTCATCCATGAGCCGCTGAATATGATGGAAGGCCACCGCCGTGGAGCCGCCGTTGGTGTGGGCAACCTTGTTGGGGCGCAGCTTGAGAATCTCCTCCGACGTCACCCAGGACGAGCCGGGGATGGATGGCGGCGCCAGATGCACCGAGTAGAAGAAGTGATACTTGCGCGCCCACTCCAGCATCGGGGCAACCTCCGCCGGGTCGGACAGGCCGCCGCCGCCGATCTCGGCAATCAGCCAGACGCCGGCCTCATGCATCTGGCGGAAGTCCTCCTCCGTCAGCCCGTGCACCAGCACCAGTGCGCCGCCGTGCACCTTGAGCGCCCCGCCGGGGCGATAGCGCCGGAAGACACGGTGGGCCATGATGGCCGCCGCCTTGCAGCCGATGGGGTCATCGTAAAAGCGCGGCCAGCCGGGGGCCTGCTCTCCCTCCGAGCAAAGCGTCGTGGTGCCGCCGTAGAGGGCGTCCGAATAAGTCCCCACGGCGCCCCGCTGCGGCGCGTAGTCGTCGAGCGTGTTGTGGACGTGGCAGTCGATAAAGCCGGGACAGACCGTCTGTCCGTCGGTATCCACGATCAGATCAATCCCGCTGGTATCCACCTCCTGCCGCGCGCCGACCGCCGCGATCTTACCGTCACGGACCACCACGGTGTCACCCTTCAAAATTCCCTTTTCCATATCGCCCGAGACAATTGTCCCGATATTCGTCAAAACCAGATCCCGATTCATAAAGCGCCTCCTGTCCTCTGTATTCACTCTGTTCTCTGCCGCGTCATGACCCAATATGTCCCGCCGTCGGGGAAGGAGATGGTCCAGTCCGTCTCCGGGGCCACCGTCAGCATCTGCCCCGGTCGGAGCGGGATGCGCTCCCGCTCTTTCCCCTGCCAAAGCGTCAAAACTGCCTGTGCGGAGAGGCCGGTCACCACATCTTGCCCTTCCCTCGCAGAGCAAAACCGGGCCTCTTCTCCCGGCGGCAGCGTCCCAAACACCAGACGCATCCGCTGCGACAGGCAGACCCCCGTCTGCCAGCACTCCCAGGACAGACTGTCCACCCGGTCATCCCGGCGGACGTCGTGCCGGGAGCAGAATCTCCCGCTCCAATCCTCTGCCGGCGCCTCCCGCTCCGGGACAAACGCCGCGGGCTTCCCGCAGGAGATCCATACCGGATCGGGAACTACCTCAATCCAGCTCAGCTCGCTTGCCTCTCCGTTGTTATTGGCCAGGAAGGAATAGCAAATGCTGCGCTCCTCGGCACAGCGGCAGGCGTCGTGCCAGACGCCGCGCGCCAGGACCACCACCTGGCCCGGTTCCACCCGGACCGCGATCACGTCCTCTGCCCGCGGCGCTCCCATCGGGTCGCTGGCCGCCAGGGCCAGCACCATCGCCCCCTCAGAGGTAAAGAGCACCTCCTCCGTGCTCCTGTGCCGCTCCATGCTCCGGCAGGAAAAGCTGCCGCCGCCCGTCCGGGTCATCCCGTAGCGATAGTCGCGCTCCAGCGCGGTGCCGTCCTCCCATCCGGGTGCACCGGACGGCGTACGCAGGTCATACCAGCGCCCGAACGGCGTGAAGTCCAGCTCGTCGAGCGCGACCGGTCTGATCTCACGCATCTCCTTTCTCCCTCCTCTCTTCCGTCTCCAGCAGGCGCAGCACCTCCGCCTCGCACAGCCCCGGCCCCTTCGCGCCGTAACGCATGACGCACAGCGCAGCCGCCGCGGTGGCAAAGCGGGCCGCCGTGACACAGTCCTCGCCACGGCACAGCCGGCTGAGAAAGGCCGCGTTAAAGGTATCGCCCGCTCCGGTCGTATCCGTCACCGGCACCGAACAGGCGGGCAGATGGCGCGTGAGGTCCCGGGTATACACGCTGCAGCCCTTCGCCCCCCTGGTCACGACGACCACTCGCGCCGCCTGCTCCAGCAAACTTCGAAACGCCTCTTTCCAGCCGCAGGCGTCCTCATACTGGGCGGCTCCGTATTCGTTGAAAAACAGGACCCCCGCCCGGGAGAAGAGCAAATCCTGCACCGCTCCCGGCGCGTACTGCTCTACATCCAGCACCAACTGTGTCCCGCCCTCGCGCAGCCGGTCCAAAAAGTCCGGCAGCCGCGCGACCTGCGCCAGGTCGGACACCGTGGAATAGAGATAGTCCGCCTCCAAAAAATACGACAGGTCCTGCTGCCAATCCAGCGGCGGCTTCTCCGCCCGGACGGCAAAGACGGTCCGCTCTCCGCCGGTGAGGAAAATCATACACTTTCCGTCCGGCAGCCTCTCATCTCGCCGCATGTGCGCCGTGTCCACGCCGTAAGACGTCAGGTCCTGCAGAATCCGCCCTGTTGTCTCGCTGCGGTTGACCGTATCCACCAGCCCGGCGCGCACGCCGAGCTGTGAGAGAATGCAGGCCACATTGGCCACCATCCCGCCCACAACCGGCGTCAGCGCCCGGACCTCCAGCTTGTCCCCCAGCGGAATCCAGCGCCCGGCGGCGTAGTATTCATCTACGCAGGCCGCCCCGACGGCCACCACTTGGACGTCCGAGGGCATATCAGTCCACCTGCGCAATGGTCAGGCCGTGCGGCATGGGCGCAGGCCGCTCACAGGTGGTGGAAAACGTGTAGGAACCGCCCTGACGCACCGCCTGATCGAAGGAGAGCAGCACCTCGGTGCAGTGCAGAACAAAGGACTCGTTCGTCCGGTGCGGACGGCCGTTTTCAATCGCCGCGATCAGGTCCACCACGCCGATGCCGCGGCGGTTCCCGACCGAGCCGCTGAGCACGGCGGGAATCTGATACCAGCGGTCCTTATCCGCCACAGCGCCCCGCCCCTCCAGCTCGTCGATCACACCGTTGGCCCGGTACAGGGAGATCACGCCGGTGAAATCGGCCGGGTGCGGAATCCGCAGCGTGCCCTCCGTGCCGTAGACCTCAAAGGCGGGCAGGCCGGACTGCCACAAATCGAAGCTCATCACCAGATTGACCAGCACTCCGTTTGCCATCTCGGCATTGGCGCAGTAATGCGTGTCCACCTGTACCTCAATGGACTCGCCGCAGTGCGGTTCGGAGTAGATCCGCCGCTGGTCCAGCGCCCGGGTAGACAGGCACTGAATCCGCCGCATGGGGCCAAAGAGATGCACCAGGGCCGCCACCGCGTACGGGCCCATATCCAGCAGCGGACCGCCGCCCGGCTGATAGAAGAAGGCGGGATTGGGGTGCCAGGTCTCCGGGCCCCAGCCGACAATATTTGCCGTGGCGGCAAAGGGCTTTCCAATCCAGCCCTCGTCGATGAGCTTGCGGCAGGTCTGCAGGGCCGGTCCGAGGAAGGTGTCCGGCGCGCAGGCCACGCGCAGACCCTTCTTTTGGGCGAGCGCCAGCGTCTCCTTCGCGCCCTCCAGCGACAGCGCCAGAGGTTTTTCACAGTAGACATGCTTGCCCGCCTCGAGCGCCTTGCGGTTGAGTTCATCGTGCGCGGCGGGAACCGTCAGGTTTACCACAATGTCCACCTCAGGCAGCGCCAGCAGCTCCTCCGGCGTGCAGGCCAGCGGCACGCCAAATTTCTCCGCCGTCTCCCGGGCACGCTCCGGCACGAGATCCGCGCACGCTACGACCTCCACCTGGCGGCGATAGCTCGTTCGAAAATCTTCCAGATAGACCTGGGCAATATTGCCGCAGCCGATCATGCCAATCCGATGATTCATGGGTGCCTCCCCTCCGTCTGTTCCAATTCCGGGAACCAGTATTCACGGTTCCGTCCTCTCTTCGTCCCATCCATCTGCGCGAGCAGGGAGATCCCCTCCAGGGCGACCTCCAGCACGCGCTCCTGTGCTCCCTCCTCTCCGGACACTTCGCCGGTCAGGAGATTGTTTGTCACGGCGCACACTGCGCCGCCGCGATATCCGAGCAGCGAACACAGCCCGACAATGGCCGCCGACTCCCGGTCGGTATACAGCACGCCCGCCCGGTGGTAATAATCCAGTATCTCGGCATGCCGCGGCTGAAAATAGTTGTGGACAGAGGGCCGGCCCACGGCCAAATGCTCGCTGTCCGTCGAGCGACCAATCCCGACGGCGTAGTCCACGCCGCACCGCTCCGCCGCGCGGACCAGGGCGGTCACCACCTCATAGCTGCTGACAGCCGGAAAGGACGGGGTAATATACTCCTGCGTCAGGCCCTCATCGCGCACCACGCCGCTGGCGATGGCCAGAAATCCGGGCCGCCGGCGTGTGCTGATACCGCCCGCTCCGCCGACGCGCAGGAAGGTGTGCGCTCCGGTGTGCTCCATCAGCTCGACCAGAGCAATCTCCGCCTCCGGGCCGCCGCTCCCACAGGAGAGCAGCGTGACCTCCGTCCCGCGGTAGCTGCCGGTGTAGGCCGTGCAGAGGCCGGATTTTCCCGTCAGTTCCGGAGCACTCAAAAACTGTTCCGCCCCCCGCTGCGCGCTGCACCCGTCGTCCAGCAGCGGGTCGTTCACCATCAGCAGGACATAGGGCGCGATGCGCGCCGGGTCAATCCCCGTCAGGGCGGGACGGCCGGCCTTCCAAAAGCCACCGGCCTGCATCACCTCCCGATAGGGATAGCTGGCCAGCAGATCGGCGGGGTAGTTCACGCGCCCCCTCCTCCCGTCTCGGCCGGAAGGAGCTGCACCCAGACCTCGCGGCGGCGCGGCCCGTCAAACTCAAAGAAGAAAATACCCTGCGATGAGCCGAGCTGGAGGGCGCCGTCCTCCACGATGACCGTCTGCCCCACGCCAAACAGAGCGGACTTGATGTGCCCCGCGGCGTCTGTCGGGGTGTCAAACTGATGCTTGAAATTCACCCTTGTGGGAATCAGGCGGTCGGTCTCCTCCTCAATATCCGCAAAGCCCAGCACATCCATGCGGGAGATCACGGTCAGGCCCGCCGTCGTGTGGGGCACCCAGAGCACCGCCGCGCCGCGCCGGAGTCCGCTCTCCTCCACTACCCGGCGCACCTCCTGCGTGATTTCCACCAGGCCGTTGCCGGCCGTCTTGAGCTCAATGCGCTTCATTGTCCATCCTCCTGCGCCACAAAGCGGCTGTTTTTGGGAAATTTCGACTCGTCCCAGACGCCGGCATGGCCGCGGTAATAGTCCTCATCCAGGAACAAATTCATATAGGAGACCATCTGCGCCAGCAGGGCAAAGTGATACAGCGGGGCAAACAGCTCGCGTACCGGCTCGCCGCAGGCCACGGTATGTGCTCCACCGTCATCCCGGTCTGTGAAGACGAAATACGGTCTGCCCAGATGCCCGAGCAGCCAGATCAGCTCTTCCTGCCGGCCGGCGGCCAGCGCGTCCGCAGTGGTGAGCAAAATTGCGGGCAGTTTCGCCGGTTCGCGCCGGAAAAAGTTGAGGTGGAAGAACTCCTCGCTCTCCTGGGCCAGCGCCCCGGTCCCGACAGCCTCATAGATTTTGGCCACGCCAAACTCCGCCGAGCCGAGCGCCGGACCGCTGCCGATCAGCTCCACCTGTCCGTATTCGGCGCAAAGGCGGGCCGCCTCCTTCAGCGTTTCCGCCTGGCCGTTGAGGACCGAACGAATTCGGCCGGCCAGGCCGCGCAGCTCTCTGCGCAGCGCCCCGGCCTCGTCCATGGTCATTACGCCCTTGTTCTCCCCCATGCGGATGGCCAGCATCAGCAACGCCAGCAGGGTGGCGATGCAGGAGCGGACCTCTGGCGCGGCAGGATATGGCTCAATGGCGGTACAGATGACTCCGTCGCTCAGCTTGCCCAGCGTACTGTCCGGGCGGGCAGTGATGGCCAGCACGAGCGCGCCGGTCTCCTTCCACGCTCTGGCCGCCTCGACCACGCGTGCCGTCTCTCCGGAATTGCTGATAGCGATCAACAGGTTGTGGCATCCCGGCTGGGGAAGCCACCCGTCCGGCAGATAACGCGCCGCCTCCAGCGAGCGAACCGCCTGCGCGTCCACATGAGCCAGGCGCGCGAACGCCTGCCGGGCCGCCTTTGCCGCGATATAGGAGTCTCCGCTTCCCACGAGATAGAGGTGCTTGACCTGATAGGTCTGCTCTACCGAGAGGGCAAAACGCACCTCCTCTTTCCAGCGCTCCACCAGCTCCTCCAACAGGGCCGGAATGCTGCACACCTGCCGGTACATGGCGTTTTGTTCTGTGAACAATCTCATTCCCTCCAGACAGTCAGTAAATTTTTTCCGCGCGCAGCAGCCCAGCGCGCCGCCGGGCCTCCTCCATTTGGACCGGCGTAAACTCTGCCGGCGGGCCAAACTGCTCCAGCATAAAGGAGGCGGAGGTATTCCCGCAGCGTCCCGCCCATTCCAGGTCACCGTCCGATTCACAGTAGCCCGCTAAAAATCCTCCGGCGGAGGCGTTGCCGCAGCCGGTGACATCCACCACCTCGGACGGCCAGACGGAGACCTTCCAGCACGTCCCGGCGTCCGCCGCCAGCGCCCCCTCGGCGCCCATGTGGAGAAAGAGCTTGCGCGCGCCCAGCGCCAGCAGGCTGTGCACCATCCGCTCCGGCTCCCGCTCTTCGGTCAGCGCCAGGGCCTCGGCATAGTTCAAAGACAGGATATCCGCCGTCTCCAGATACTGGCGAAAGGCCGGCCGGTTTTCTGCCCGGGCATCGCTGCCGCGCAGCTCCCAGAGCAGAACGGCACGCTTGTCCCGCTTCCAGGCGGACAATTCCTCCCAGTAGGACGGCTCATGGCCCAGATAGACATACAGGCCCTTGCAGTCATCATAGTCGCGCGGAATATTGTGAACGCGCGGCATCATGCGCGACAACGGGGCGGTCCCGGGCACCGGCTCCTCCTGCCGCTCCTCGCCGCCGCGATAAACGCAGCGGGTATGGGGGGAGCGCACCGGCTCCTCCCATGTGCCCTTCAGATCCACGCCGGCTGCCCGGAGCCACGCGCCGTGCATCGGCAGAAAATCCGTCCCCAGCCCGCTGCAGACGCCCAGGCTGTCTGACCAGTAGCGAATCCCAGCCAGGGTATAGGCCACGCCGCCCGGCAGGTTGAGATAGCTTGGGCCGCCGGCATAGAGGATGTCATCGGTCAGCAGCTGTCCGAGTACGACGTAGTCCATTCCAAATCCTCTTCCCGCGCGCTCACAGCTCGATGCCGTGGAACTGCTGCATGCCCTGGTAGCATCTGCGGATGCTCTCAAATTCGCCCAGCTTGGTCCAGTCCTGCTCCAGGATGAAGTATTCCAGCGCGCCGCTCTCGTTGCCCGCGTCAATGATGCGCTGGATGTCCATAATGCCCCAGCCGATCTCGCAGAAGGTGTCCTTGTTCTCAATCCGGTCATACACCGCGCGGCACATCACCTCGCCCGGAATCACCCGCGCCGGCAGATAGATCTCGTGGCCATGGCCTTTCGTATAGTCCTTCTGATGGATCATGCTCACCCGCTTGCCCAGGCGGCGAATCTCCTCCGCCGGGTCCACGCCGCCGCGCATCGCCCAGAAGGTGTCGATCTCAATTTTCACCAGGTCCGGATCGGTGTTCTCCAGGAGCATCTCCCAGATGGTCTTCTCCTCGCCGGGCAGCTTCATAAACTCGTGGAAGTGGTTGTGATAGTGGAACTGGATGCCGTGCTTGGCGCAGGTCGCCCCGGTCTGGTTGAGCCACTCGGCCCGGCGGAGCACCTCGTCCCGGTTCTGATAGAAGTCCCGGGAGAAGACCACGTTGTGGTTCCCGATCTCACACTGGTACTCGCACAGCTCGTCCAGGTGGTCAAACGGATCAAACATGATGGAGATGATCCGGATGCCCACGTCATCCAGGAATTTGTTCAGCTCGGAGGCCGGCATATGGAATCCAGCCCCTTTGTCGTGCTCCGTGTCAAAGTTGGATACCTCCACATAGCGGTAGCCCGCCGCGGCCAGCTCCCGGAATGTCCCGATCGGGTCCTCTCTCATGTGATTTTGCACGTTGCAGGTCTGAATGCCCAATTTTGCCATTGCCATCGTTGTAAACTCCTTTCTGTATTTGCCGCGGCGCCGTTTGCGGCGGCTCCGCCCTTTTGTCGTCTCTTTCAGCCCTTCAGGTCCCCCGCGGTCAAGCCGGAGATAAAGTATTTCGAGCCGGCGATAAAGACCAGAATCAGGGGCAGCGTCCCGAGGGAGAGCGCGCAGATCTGCGCGGCGTAGTTGGTGCTGTACTGTGTCGCCAGGCGAGAGATGCCCAGCGTCACCGGATAGAGCTCCGTGTCATTCAGGATGACCAGCGGAAGCATATACGTGTTCCAGTTCCACATAAACTGCAGAATCGCCAGTGTGGCCAGCGCCGGTTTGACATAGGGGATGACAATCTGCAGGAACAGCCGGAACTCCCCGCATCCGTCCATCCGCGCGCTCTCAATCACCTCGTTCGGCACGTTGGTCTTGATATACTGCGTCATCCAAAACGCTCCAAAGCAGTTGGCCGCAAAGTAGAGGATGATCGCCTCCCGCGTCCCGCTCAGCCCGAGATAGCGCAGCTCAATCATATAGCCAATGACACCCACCTGAGAGGGGATCATCATGGCCGCAATGATAAAGAGCAGCAAAAACCGGGACCCGGGGAACCGGAACTTGGCCAGCCCATAGCCTGCCAGCGAGCTGATAATCAGCGCTGCCAGCGTGGTCAGGACGGCGATATAGAAGCTGTTTTTGTAAAATACCAGGAAGCCGCCCTCAAATACCGTCTGCAGATTCTCCAGCAGATGGGTGCCCGGCAGCATGCTGGCGCTGTCGCCGATCTCATAAGTGGAATAGGTCCCCATGAGCAGCATCATATAAAACGGGTAGAGACAGATCAATGCCGTGACCGTCAGAACCACATAGGTCAAAATCTTACTGCCTCTGCTGCTAAGACCCATACCGCTCCCTCCTTTCCCGTCGGCCCATGCCGCCTGTGTGCATCCGCTCCATCATCCGTCCTCCCTGATTCCTCGCATGCGCGGAATCATCGTCACGAGGGAGAAGATGATAATAATGATAAACAGCAGGTAGCTGATCGCCGAGGCATAGCCAAAGTCGCGCACGGCGCTGTTTCCAAAGGCGATATAGTATAGATACCACACCGGCGTCAGGCAGGTTCTGCCCGGACCTCCAATCGCCGCAGAGGTATTGCCCGCCGTAAAGAGTGTTTTGACCGCGTCGAAAATCTGCAGACCGTCAATCAGGGTGGTGATGACGATAAACATTGTGATGTTCCGAAGCATCGGCAAAATGATGCGGAAGATCATATTCCAGAATTTGCAGCCGTCCAGCGAGGCCGCCTCAATCACATCCCGCGGGATGCTGGTCAGAGCGGACAGGTAGAGCGTCACCACATAGCCAAAGGTCTTCCAGATCTGCATTACGATGACAATCGACCTGGCAAACTCCTGACTGCCCAGCCAGTCAATCGGCTCGGATATGATATTCAGCCGCATCAGCAGTGCGTTCACCGTCCCGGACTGCCAGCTGAACATCATGGAAAACAGCATGCCGACCGCGACCGGCACCACCACGTAGGGCAAAAACATGCTGACCTGAAACGCCCTTCTCAGCCGCAGGTTTCTGGCGTAGAGCAGCACGGCGATCACAAACGATAAGATCAGCGTCACCGGCAGATAGCCCAGCACAATCAGAAAGACGTTTTTGATGCTGGTCCAGAACAGCGTGTCCGTCTGAATGGCCCTGATATAGTTTGCAAATCCGACAAAGGTCTGCTCCCCGATGCCGTCCCAGGAGAAAAAGCTGAGATAGAGGGTGTAGAGGAGCGGAAACAGATTAAATACGAGATAGAACGCGACAAACGGCAGGACAAACAAGATTCCCTTCCGGTTGGTGCGCGCGTTAAGTGTCGTCCGTCTTCGCGACAACGCAGTTGTGTTCACAGCACCACCTCCCGCAGCTCTTTCCCAAAAACTGCAACTGCGCAGTGAGCGGCGGCCGTACTGTCCGCCGCTCACGCTGTGTCAGGAGCCTGAAGCGTTTCAGGCCATCGCTTTTATCACTCGACCGTGACGTCCGTCGGAAGCAGCAGCGCAATCTCGTCCATTGCGGCCGCGACCGCGTCTTCACAGGTCATATTCGGATCGTCCTGGATCAAGCCCATCACCGTTGCCGTCACCGTCTTGATGGAGCCGTCATAGGCACTGGGGGCGCGGACGGACATCTCCGGGGCGACCTCTTCGAGCAGGAAGCGGTTGACGTCCTGGCCGGCAAAGAATTCGTCCTCCGAGGTGGCGTCAGGATGATTGACATAGTAGTCCTTCATCGGAGTCAGCATCTCCATCTGGCCGAGCGCCTCTTCCACGCCGGTGTCCGAGAGCAGGCAGTGCTGCAGGAAGAGCCAGGCGTTCTCCTTATTCTCTCCGCCGGCGAGCATGCCAATGCCGGTACCGCCCAGGTAATACGCGCCGCCCGGCGCACGGATGACGGAGAAGTCACCGGAAAGTTCCTCTGCGTTCGGCTTCACGGCCGAGGTCCCGCTCCAGGGCGCGTACTGCCAAAATACGACAGTCCCATTGCTGTAAGAGGCGTTCCAGTCAGTGCTCCAACGGTTGACCTTGCCGACGCAGTTGTTGTCGCGCAGCTTGGTCATAATGTCAAACATATAGGTGAAATACTTGGTGAGATAGAGGGTATGGCTCTCCGCGTCGTAGATCTCGTCTGTGTACTGGCTGTCAATCATCCAGTTGATCTCGTCCAGACCGGCCAGAGCGCGAACCGTGCCGCCGGACTGCTCATAGATCTGCGCGCCCACTTCACAGAAGGCATCCCAGTCGGGGATCATCGCCATGATCTCGTCCATGTCGTCGGTGCCCAGATACTCCTTGGCCAGGCTGCGGCGGTAGAGCATGCCGGCCGGGTTGTAGTTCTGCTCCACAATGCACACACGCCCGTTCTCGTCCCGGATCGCCGCTTGGAGCGAGTCCTCCAGCGCGGAGCCGTCGAAGTTGTACGGGGCCTGAGACAGGTCTTCCCACACGTCCAGCGCCAGATGCTGCCCGCGGGTGTTCATCTCCACGTAGGCCAGATCGGGCATCTCTCCGCCGGAGGAGGCCAGGGAGACCAGCTTGCTGTAGACGTCGCCGTTGTCGGCCAAAATAATCTCTACCTCAATGTCGGGATACACCTTGTTAAAGGACTCGGCATAGATCTGGCATTCAGACTCCGACCAGGTGAGAATGCTCAGCTTCCCACTGGGCTCCTCTCCATCTGCGGAGTCTTCTGCCGCCGCATCCCCGGTATCCGATTCTGTCGTGTTCTCTGTGTTTGTCTCTGTCGTGTCGGTCGCGGCGTCATTCGTACCGGCACAGCCCGCGAGCAGGCTGAGCAGCATGATGAAGGCGACGCTGATGGCTAGGATCTTTTTCATTTTGGTTCTCCCTTCTTTTGGTTTGTATGAAACAGCGCTGCTGGTCCATCCCTCTAATATTATCCGAAACGGCACCTCACACGGCCGCAGGCAGATCAAAATAGGCTGTTGATCTTGTCAATGCTGATCGTCGTGGACAGGCTCAGTTTATCCGGATGAAAATAGTAAATACCCGCGCCGCACATCTGGTCAGACAGATCGAAGTACCGCTCCTCCCAATAGATAAACGGGCGGTCCGGCGCGATATGGAACCACTCGGCAATCTCCTCGTTCGTACAGCATTTGACATCGTAGGCGATATAGGCCAGCGGGTCCTTCAGATATCTGGCACAGAAATGCGGCACATCGCAGACCGGCGGTTCCGCCTCCGGCTCTTCGGCAAAGGCCGTCTGCAAAACCTGCGAGTCGCCGTAGATGACCGGCGCCCCGTCGGCATAATAGCGCCAGTGGCTGGCGTGCACCGTAACGTCCGGCTGTTCGAACAGATGCGCCGCCGGCCCATGCGCGGGTAAAAAGCCCTGCCAGTCAATATACAGCTCTCCAGTCGCAAACGTATCCTGAATGATCTTCAAAAAATTTGCACCCAGATTGGTCCTCGTCTTCATATTGACGACTGACGGCAGGCCAAACGTGCCCTTCCCGTGCACCGTCTTGATATAGCCGTTGCGCAGCAGCAGCTTCAGCGCCTCGCGGATGGTCGCCCGGCTGACGCCCATCTGCGCCGCCAGATCGTCCTCCGAGGGCAGACGGTTTTCTCCCGGATTCATCTGCCGGATCTCCTCCAGCAGATAGTCATAGACCTGATCTGCTCTCGTCTTGGCAATCAATTTCACACAGACTCCCTCCCTTTCTTACAAGTATTGATCTCTCTCGTTGTAAGACGTACGTACGTCTTACATGTGCTAATAGGATAGACCAGTCATAGATAAATGTCAATTCACAAAGTTCCTAAATTGACAAATTGTTTTTTGTCCAACCTGCA
>DGYMR06203__coassemble_1634_pt1 | contig 13203 bp, 10 predicted proteins | sample DGYMR06203__metabat2_low_PE_036 | metagenome-assembled genome bin DGYMR06203 | reverse complement strand
GAAAGTCGACGACCTCCTGCAGCTCCTCCTTCTCCTCCTCCGCCCCGGCCACGTCACGGAAGGTGACCTTAGGCGTGTCCGGATTGTCGTTGGAGACGGTGCGCGCCTTGCCAAACTGGGTCGGCCCGGCACCCTGCCCCGCCTGTTGGCGCATCAGGAACAGGAAGAGGAAGATCAGCAGGGCCGCGCTGATGATGGACGGCATCAGCTGCACCCACCAGGGGGTGACCGTGTCCGGGTCATAGTCGTATTCGGTGATAATGCCGTCCGCCCACTGCTGCTGAATCAGGCCGTTCAGGTCGCTGTAGAAGACCTCAAAGCTGTGAATGGGACAGACGACGATCTCTGCGCCGTCGAGCGGTTCGCTCAGCTGCATGGTCACCTCGTTGTCGCGCACGACGAAGGAGCTGACCTGCTCCTGTTCAAAGAGCTGAAGCATCCGGCTGTAGCTGATGCCGGAATCCGCCTGCCAGCTGCTCAGCTGGCTGATAAGGTAGAGCACGAGGCAGGCGAGCAGCGCGTAGGTGATGATGGTACGGTTGGTGCGGTTCATGCGTTCACATCCTTACAGGGGTGGAGGTCAATCGGCCTGCGTGTAGATCTCCGGTTTGAGGATGCCGATGTAGGGCAGATTGCGGTATTTCTCCTGGTAGTCCAGGCCGTAGCCGACCACAAAGGCGTCCGGCACGAGAAAGCCGTAGTAGTCCGCGGCGATCGGCTTGGTGCGCCGCTCCGGCTTGTCGAGCAGGGTGCAGATGCGGATCGAGGCGGGGTTTCTCGCCCGCAGCACCTTGGTCAGGTAATCGAGCGTGTTGCCGGAGTCCAGAATGTCCTCCACGATGATGACATGCGCGTCCTTGATGGAGTCAGACAGGTCCTTCTTGATCTCTACCTGTCCGGTGGAACTGGTCCCCTGCCCATAGGAGGAGACCGCCATAAAGTCCATCCGGCAGGGAATCGTGATGCTCCTGCTCAGGTCGGCCATAAAGATATAGGAGCCGCGGAGAATGCTCACCAGGATCACGTTGTCCACGCCCTCGTAGTCGCGGGAGATCTGCGCGCCGAGCGCGTGCACCCGCCGCCGAAGCTCCTCTTCGGAATACAGGATCTCCTCAATGTCTTGGTCCATCGTCCTCTTCATCGGAAAGCCCTCCTTCTTCTCTGTCCGGCGGCCGCCGCTCCAGGCGGACGCACCACGACGGTTCCCCCGGCGCGGGGCGGAAGCGCTCGTCGCAGCCCAAGCCGGCCACGGCGGCCACCTGTCCGCCCAGCACGAGCACGGGAATCCGCTCCCGCTCCCGGCTGGGAACCCTGGCCTCAATCAACAGTTTTTTCAGCGCCTTGCGCGGCCGACCGGGCAACCGGATGGCGTCCCCCGGCGCGCGCGCGCGCAGCAAAACCCCCGTCTGCCCCGGCGTCGGGGCGAGATAGAGCGCATCCTCCTCCCACGGCCCGGGCGGACATGGGACCGCCGCGCAGACGGCCCACAGTTCTTCCGACAGCGCGGCGCGCTCTCCCGGGCGCAGAAAAGCGGGAGAAAGCCCGGACATAGGTTGCCGGGCGGTGGATAAAAACAGCATATCATAAACCCGCCCGGCTTGCAACCGGCTGGAGAGGGATATTTTTCCAGACGGCCGGTCCGACTCCGCCAGGGCGAGCACCGCCTCGCGCTGCCGGTACGGCAGCACGGTATCCGGCTCAAGGCGCGCGGCCATCTCCTGCACCAGGCGCAGGGCGATGGACGGGTGGAGCGCGGCGAGCGCGGCGGCGGGGACCCAGACCCCCTCCGGACCCTCCCGCAGCAGCTCTCTCGCAGCCCGGCGCGTCTCCGCGGCAAGGTAGTCCTCGTCACGGCGCAGGCTCTCCGCCGCGCGGCCGAGCGTCCGGTCCAGATTGGGGTTTTTCTCCCGCAGCAGGGGGAGCACCCGGTGGCGCAGGAAGTTGCGGGTATAGGCAATGTCCAGGTTGCTCGCATCCTCGCAGTGGGGGATGCCGTGCGCCGCAGCGTAGTCCTCCAGCTGGGCGCGCTCCGCCTCCAGCAGCGGACGAACCACCCGCCCGCGGCGCGGCGGGATGCCCCCCAGCCCGCGCAGGCCGGTCCCGCGCAGCAGGTGGAGCAGGATGGTCTCCGCCTGGTCGCCAGCGTGGTGGGCGGTGGCAATCCAGTCCGCGCCCAGCCGATCCGCCGTCTCGTCCAAAAAGCGGTAGCGCAGTGCGCGCGCGGCCTCCTCCAGGGTCTGACCGGTCTGGCGGGCCTGCGCGCGCGTGTCCCCCGCGCCCGCAGCGCAGTCGATGCCACGTGCGGCGCACCAGGCGCGCACCAGCTCCACCTCCCCGGCGGCCTCGGGGCGCAGGCCGTGGTCAAAGGAGGCGGCGCAGACGACAAAGCCGTCCCGCTCGCCCCACTGCCAGAGCAGATGAAGCAGGCACATGGAGTCCAGCCCGCCGGAGACGGCGCAGAGCACCCGGCACCCGGGGGCAAAGACGATATCCGCCCGGCGGCAGAAGTCCTCCATCTGCCGCGCGAGGCTTACTCCTGATGTTTCCATTCCAGATTGGCAAAGGTGGTGAACTCGGGCAGCCACTGGACCATCACCTTCCCCGTCTCACCGTGACGGTTTTTCGCGACGATGATCTCCGCCTGGTTCTTGTATTCGCTGTTCTCATTATAGTAGTCGTCGCGGTAGATGAAGAGCACCTCGTCCGCGTCCTGCTCGATGGCGCCCGACTCGCGCAGGTCGGAGAGCATCGGCCGCTTGTCCGAGCGCGACTCGTTCGCGCGCGAGAGCTGGCTCAGGCAGAGCACCGGGACGTTGAGCTCCTTGGCCATGATCTTGAGCGCGCGGGAGATGTCGGAGACCACCTGCTGGCGGTTCTCGTTGCTGTAGCGCTGCTTGCCGCCGGCGGAGGTCATCAGCTGGAGGTAGTCGATCACCACCAGCCCGAGGTTCTCCACCCGGCGGCACTTGGCGGTCATATCCGCCACCGAGAGGGAGGGGTTGTCGTCGATCAGGATATTCGTCGCGTTGAGTGCGCGGCAGGCGAGGGTGAGCTTCTCCCAGTCCTCCTCCTCCAGCTGGCCAGTGATCAGCTTCTGGTTCGGGATATAGGATTCTCCGGAGATCAGGCGCATCGCCAGCTGCTCCCGGCTCATCTCCAGGGAGAAAAAGACCACCGCCTTGCCCGAGTGCTTACCCACCTCGAGGAGGATGTTCAGCCCCAGGGAGGTCTTCCCCATACCGGGCCGCCCGGCGAGAAGGATGAGGTCAGAGTTTCCCAGCCCGGAGATCATCCGGTCCAGGTCCACCAAGCCGGTGGAGAGGCCGGGCACCTGGCTGTCCATCTCGGAGAGCTCCCCGATGCGGGCGTAGACGTCCGCCGTGATCGCGCTGATCGGGATCAGTCCCTGAAACGCCCGCCCCTGTCGGATGGCGTAGATGCGCTGTTCCGCCGCCTCGAGCACCTGTGAGCCGGTGCCGGAGCCCTCACCGATCATGGCGGTGATCTCGTCCGCCGTCTCCGCCACGCGGCGCAGCAGCGCCTTGTCGCGCACGATCTCGACGTACTCCATCACGTTGGCCGCCGTGGGCGTCACGTCCATCAGCTGCAACAGGAAAGAGCGCGTCGTCTCCTCCACATAGGTGCCATCCTGGCGCATCTGCTCCTGTACGGTGACCGGGTCAATCTTTTTGGACAGGGCAAACATGGAGTAGACCGCCTCATAGACCTCCTGGTGCTGCCGGGTGTAGAAGTCCTCGGGGCGCAGGACCTCCACCACCTGGGGGATGCACCGGCTGTCGATCAGCATCGCGCCGAGCACCGCCTGCTCCGCCGCATCCGAGTGCGGCATCTGCCGGCTGAGCAGCTCGTCAAGTTCTGGCATGGCGCACTGCCTCCTTTCCAAACGGGAAACAAAATCGGGCACTGGACGCGCCAGTACCCGATCGGGTGTGGGGTTAGAAGGTCACGCCTCCTCCACAATCACGGTGATCTGCGCGCTGACCTCATAGCCCAGCTTGGCCTTGACCGAATAGCTGCCGAAGGCCTTGATCGGCTCGGACTGGAGGGCATTCTTCGGCACATCGCAGCCGTACTGTTCCTTCAGCGCGGCGGAGATCTCCTTCGTGGTCACGCTGCCAAAGAGCTTGCCGCCCGCGCCCGCCTTGGCCTTGACGCGCACCGGCATCTCGCGCAGGCGGTTTGCCAGCGCCACGGCGGCCTCGCGCTCACGCGCCTCGCGCTCGCGGCGGGCCTTCTCCTGCTGGTTCATGGTGTTGATATTGTCCGCCGTGGCGGGCACCGCCAGCTTTTTCGGCAGCAGGAAGTTGCGGGCGTACCCGTCGGAGACCTCCACCATCTGTCCCTTTTTGCCCTGGCCGCGGACGTCCTGTTGTAAAATCACTTTCATAGCAATCTGCTTCCTTTCTCCAACCGGAGCACCATTCGCCCCGGCGTCAGTTTTCATAATGCTTGTCAATCGCCGCCCGGAGGCGCCCCACGTCAGTTTTCGTAGTATTTTTCGATCGCCGCCAGCAGGCGGGAGAGAGTCTCTTTCAAGGTGGTATTGGGGACCTGGGCTCCCGCCGCCGCCGCGTTGCCGCCGCCGCCGAGGGCCTCGAGGATGAACTGCACGTTCACCTCGCCCACGCTGCGCCCGCAGATGATGACGGTATTGCCGTCCGGAAAGAGGACGAAGGACGCGTCCGCCCCCGCCACATTGAGCAGCTCGTCCGCCGCCTGCGCCGCGATCACGCGCCCGACTGTCTCCGGCACGGCAGAGACGGCGATGTGCTGGCGGACCATGTGTGCCTCGCGGATGACATTATACTTCGCGATGGTGTCCTTCAAGTTATTCTGGAAGAGCTTTTTCACCTCGGTGGTGTCCGCGCCGCGCCGGCGCAGGAAGGCCGCCGCCTCGAACGTCCGCCCGCCGGTACGCAGGGTGAAGTTCTTGGTGTCCAGCACGATGCCGGCCAGCAGCGCCTCCGCCTCGCCGCGCAGTAGATCGGACGGCTCGATCAGGTATTGAATCATCTCGGTCACCAGCTCGCTGGCGGAGGAGGCGTACGGCTCGTGGAAGTTGAGCGCGGCGTTGGAGATATAGTCCGCCGCGCGCAGGTGGTGGTCGATCACCGCCACCTTGGTCGCCGAGCGAAGCAGGTCGCGGGAGATCACCTGGTCAGGCCGGTTGGTGTCCACCACGACGAGCAGACTCTTGCCGTCCAGCTTGAGCATGGCCTCCTCCGGGCTGAGAAACGCGTGCTCATACTCCGGCAGCTTGCGGATGCGCTCTGCCATCACCTTGCCGGGATAGAAGCACTGCTCCTCCACGATGAAGACGGGCACATCCTTATGCCGCGCGATGGCGCTCACGCCGATGGATGCGCCGGTCGCGTCCAGGTCGGCAAACCGGTGACCCATCACCAGCACGTTGGAGGCGGAGTGAATCAGCTCGTTGAGGGCGTTGGACATGACGCGGCTCTTGACCTTGGTGTGCCGCTCCGTCTCCTTGGTGCGCCCGCCATAGAACTCAAAGTTAAAGCGGTTCTTGATCACCGCCTGGTCGCCGCCGCGGGAAAGGGCCATCTCGATGGCCAGACTGGCGAACTCCATCATCTCGCCAAAGCCGGTGTCCATGCCGATGCCGATGGAGAGGGTGGCGTTCACGCCGTTCGGGCTGACCACCTTGTGGACCGCGTCGAGCAGGTTAAACTTGTTGTTCTGAAACTGGGTGAGGTACTGCTCCTCAAAAATGCACAGGTATCGGTCGCGGTCAAAGCGGCACAGCAGGCCGCCGGAGGGCTGCAGCCAGGCGGTGATCTCGTCCTCTACCGCCGAGCGCAGGGAGCTGCGTGCCTTGTCGTTCGTGCTGCGAATGAGGTCCTCATAGTTGTCGATGAGCAGAATGGAGACCACCGGCCGGGAGGCGAAATACCGCTCCCGCACGCGCGCGAGGCTGGTGATGTCCATCCAGTAGGTGGTGGCCAGCAGGGTCTGCGCCCCCGCGCCGGCGTGGGCCACGTGGCCGAAGACCATATAGCTGTGGCCGTTGAGCTGATACTCGGTGGGGCACTCGGTGCGCCCGTCGAGCAGCCACTTGGTGGAAAAGCCGGGCACCGCGGCATCGATCTTGGTGTCAAACAGGTGCTCCCGGTCGCCGGTAATCTGCAAAAAGCGGTCATTGGACCAGATCACGTCCCCCGTATCCGGGTGAAAGATCACCATCGGGAAGGGGGAATTGACCATGGTATCCTTGCTGGCCGTGTCAATATTGCTGGTGACGCTGGCAATATACTGCGCCGTCTGCTTCTGACGGCGGCGGCGGGTAATGACATAATAGACAAACAGCGCGGCCACCAGGCCCAGCTCCACCAGGCCCACTTGCAGCTGAATCAGACAGCTGACGGCCGCAAAGGCCAGCAGAAAGACAAAGTAGTGCTTTACGCTCGGCTCAAACGCCCGTTTTCTCTTCTGGTTCAACATCAACCACCTCTCTGTGACGGGAGATGCCCCGCAGCGGTCTGCATTATGCACAAATTATGGCACAATTTCCCCCAAAAAGCAAGTATGAACCGCCTTAAAACGAAATCTGAGGCTCAGGCGCAGACCATGGTGTCTTTTTTTCCTTGCCTCTGCGCCGCTTCTGGGGTAAAATAGCGGTGACATCCCCGGAATCGACCCGAACGATAACGATAAGGAAGTGTTTCCCATGACAGACGGCTTTCTCACCGTGGCCGCCGGCACGCCGGAGATCCGCGTGGCCGACTGCGCGCACAACGCCGGGCAGATCATCCGGCTCATGCGCGAGGCCGCAGCGGCGGGCGTGAAGGTGCTCTGCCTGCCCGAGCTGTGCATCACTGGCTATACCTGCGGCGACCTGTTTTTGCAGTCCGCCCTGCTCGACGGGGCCCAGGAGGCCCTCGCGCGCATCCTGCGCGAGACGGAGGACCTCGCGCTGGTCTGCGCCCTCGGCCTGCCCTACCGGTACAGCGGCAAGCTCTTCAACTGCGCCGCCGTCATCCAGGCCGGGCACATTCTCGGACTGGTCCCCAAGATCAACGTGCCCAACTACACCGAGTTTTATGAGGCCCGCTGGTTCACCTCCGGCCGCGCATTGGGAGAGACCGACTTCTGCGTGCCGCTGTGCGGCCAGCAGCCGGAGTTTTCCACCGGGCTTCTCTTCCGCTGCGAGGGTATGCCGTCCCTCGCCATCGGCGTGGAGATCTGCGAGGATCTCTGGGTGCCGGACACCCCCTCCACCCGCCTGGCCCAGGGGGGTGCGACCCTCATCCTGAATCTCTCGGCGAGCGACGAGGTGGTCTGCAAGGACAGCTACCGGCGCAATCTGGTCACCTGTACCTCCGGCCGGCTGGTCTGCGGCTATATCTACGCCGACGCGGGGCAGGGGGAATCCTCCACCGACCTGATCTACGGCGGGCACTCGCTGATCGCGGAAAACGGCGCCCTGCTGGCCGAGCGGCGTTTTGCCACCGGGCTGACCGTCGCCCAGCTCGACCTGGAAAAGCTCGTCCACGAGCGCCAGCGGATGAGCACGTTCCCCGCCGGCGCGCCGGATATTTACCCACAACATTTTGCCCTCAACCGAGTGGAAGAGCCGCTCACGCGCGCGGTGGCCCCCAATCCCTTCGTCCCCGCCGACCATGGCGACCGGGCCGCCCGCTGCCGGGAGATCCTCACCCTCGCGGCCCTCGGGCTGCGCAAGCGGCTGGAGCACACTCGGGCAAAGACCGCCGTGATCGGCCTGTCCGGCGGGCTGGACTCCACCCTCGCCCTGCTCATCACCAAAATCGCCCTGTGCGACCTGCTCGGCCGCCCGGCCTCCGACATTCTCGCCGTCACCATGCCCTGCTTCGGCACGACGGCGCGGACGAAGTCCAACGCCGTCCTGCTGGCCGAGGAGCTGGGTGCCTCGCTGCGCACGGTGGACATCGGTGAGGCGGTGCGCGTCCACTTCCGTGACATCGGCCAGGCGATGGACGACCTCTCCGTCACCTTTGAAAACGGCCAGGCACGCGAGCGCACCCAGGTGCTGATGGATCTCGCCAACAAGACCGGCGGCCTGGTGATCGGTACCGGGGACCTGAGCGAGCTGGCCCTCGGCTGGGCCACCTATAACGGCGACCACATGAGCATGTACGCCGTCAACGCCTCTATCCCCAAGACGCTGGTGCGCCATCTGGTGGCCTACGTGCGCGACGAGCGCCGCGCCGCCGGCCAGGGACGGCTGGCGGATGTGCTGGAGGACATCCTGAACACCCCCGTCTCCCCCGAGCTGCTGCCCGCCGTGGACGGCGAGATCAGCCAGAAGACGGAGGACCTCGTCGGCCCGTACGAGCTGCACGACTTCTTCCTCTATTACGCCGTCCGCTGGGGGTTCCGCCCGCGCAAGGTGCTGCGCCTGGCCGAGCACGCCTTCCAGGGCCGCTATGGGCGGGAGTACCTGCTGTGCTGGCTGGAAAACTTCTACCGCCGCTTCTTCGCCCAGCAGTTCAAGCGCTCCTGTCTGCCGGATGGCCCGAAGGTGGGCACCGTCACCCTCTCTCCGCGCGGGGACTGGCGGATGCCGAGCGACGCCTGCGCCGCCCTCTGGATGGACGAGGTGTGCGCCCTGCGCGCCGGGGAAACCTGAGCCTTCCCTCCCTCCTGCCCGTCAGCTGCCTGGCTGACGGGCAGTTTTCCGTTTCAGTCGGAATCTTCTCTTCCAATCTCCCGCTTTTTCACCATTTGACGATGTCATAATATTTTTTGTTTTTTGCACTTGACAGAAATCTCCGTATGGTGATATCATATCTCCATCAAATAGAACGGACGTTCTATTGAGATGGATAGTAAAAAAAAGACGGCAAAAAAGAATTGACCGTCCTGAACAGGACAGTCAATTCCGATGGAGGAGAATGGATTCGAACCATTGTAGGCGCAAGCCAACAGATTTACAGTCTGCCCCCTTTAGCCACTTGGGTACTCCTCCGTATGCAGTTTGCCGAACTGTCCGCCGCGTCCACGAAAAGCTGGTGGACGGACTCGAACCCCCGACCTGCTGATTACAAATCAGCTGCTCTACCAACTGAGCTACACCAGCACGGCCAGCGCTTGAATTCAGCGAAATGTATCTTACCAGACGGGAAGGACTTTGTCAAGGGTTCGACGGAAATTTTTTGCACACCCCACTGTCAAAACAGGCGGGCGCACCCGCCGGAGATATTAGGAGGATATCCAACATGGCACGAGCAATCTACCGCCGGGGCAAGCCCTATGCCCGCCGGGCAAGGCACTATATCCGTCTGGCCGCCCAGCCGGAGCTGGACCGGACACTGGACCGCTATGAGATGGCGCTGATCGAGGAACTTCGTGAGACGGTCACCGCGCGCGAGCTGGAATGTCTGGAGCACTACTATGTCCGGCAGCTTGGCATCGCGGACATCGCCGGCCAGCTGGAGATCAACATCTCCACCGTCTCGCGCAACATCCGCCGCGGGGAGGCCAAGCTCGACCGGCTCACCCGCCTGGCCGGGCGCATCAGCCCGGTGCGGCCAGGACGGACGGCCTAGTGTTCTTCCGGGAGCACCCCTGGCCGGCTGCGCCACTCCATGCCGCCCCGCCGGCCCTCCGGGCCGGGCAGGCAGAGGCTCCAGAGGTCGGTCGCGCGCGCCTCGATCTCAAAAACGCGCCGGCCCTCCGGGTCGAGCCGTCTTGCCTCCCCCGGGCGGATCAGCCGCGGCAGGCGGGCGGTCCCGTCCATCGCGCGCAGGAGCTGCCGTCCCCGCCCGTTGCAGCCGAGGACGCGCAGATAGGGCGCGCGCGGCCGCTGGTCCTCCCTGGTAAGGCCGAGAAAGGCCCAGAGCACCATCCGCCGCACCCGCGCCTCGGGACAGCGGCGGGTTTTCGCCCGGTCATAGAGCTCGGCGAGGGTGACGGATTCGCGCGCGGCGCGCGCCAGGCGGCGCTCCAGCCCCGGCTCCCAGCCGGGCAGGCGCTTCAGCTCTTCTGCCGTCATCGCCCGCAGCCGGGCGAGGACGCCCAGCTCGCACCGCGTGAGGTCCGCCGGGCAGAGGCCGTCCTCCCACCGCCGGCGCAGAATGCTTAAGCTCTCCGGGGGGAGATAGGGGGTCATCTCCCCCCACGCCCCCGCCGCCAAATACCGGCGCAGGAGGGACGCGGAGGCATAGCCGCCCTCCGCCCGCGTCCCGTCGTGGGCCGCGCCCTGCCGTGGGATGGTGACTGCGCGGACCTCTCCGCCCCAGTGGCGGACGGCCCGCAGGTATTCCACCCCGAGGTTGTTGTTCGCCCCGGAGAGCAGCTCCGCGTCCGCGCCGAGGAGATCGCTCATCGCCGCCTGGCGCGCCGCCGCGTAGGACAGGCCGCGCGCGAGATGGGCGCGGATACCCTCCTGCGCGGCAGCCCCGTCCAGCGCGTCCGCCAGGCGCGCGAGCGGGGCGATCTCGCCGCACTCGCTCCCAAAGGCGAGGGTGTCCACCAGACCGGTGTCCAGCAGAATCCCCACCGCCCCGCGCGCAAAGGTCTCCGCCGGGGCGGCGGCCCAGAGGACCGGCAGCTCCAGCACCAGGTCCGCCCCGCCCCGCAGGGCCATCTCCGCGCGCGCCCACTTGTCCGCCGCCGCCGCGCTACCGCGCTGGGTGAAATGCCCGCTCATGACGCAGATGACCCCGCGGTCCGGGCAGAGGGCGCGCACACGCGCGAGCAGATGCGCGTGGCCGCGGTGAAATGGGTCAAACTCCGCCACGACGCCGGCGCAGCGCGGGTACAATGCACGATGACTGTCCATCTTCGGCCCCTTTTCCTGTAATTTTTTCCAAACGGGCGTTGCCCTTTTGGCTGGATTGTACTACAATAGGGACAGTGCTATTATACCGTCCCGGCCGTTCGGATGCAATCCCCGCTGGAGGCGGCTCTACACGTGCATGCAAAGGAGACGCGATTTACATGAATATTCTGGTCATCAACGCAGGCAGTTCCTCCCTGAAGTATCAGCTGCTCGACCCCGAGACCGGCAAGCTGCTGGCCAAGGGCCTGTGCGAGCGCATCGGCATCGACGGCCGGCTGAACCATCAGGTCCCCGGCGCGGACAAGCGCGTGTTTGACATCCCGATGCCCACCCATGCCGAGGCAATTCAGTCCGTCATCGACGCTCTGCTGAGCCCGGAGTATGGCGTGATCTCCTCCGTCCACGAGATCGATGCGGTGGGCCACCGCGTGGTCCACGGCGCGGAGTCCTTCGCCGACAGCGCGCTGATCACCGACGAGATGCTCTCCGTCGTCGAGGCCTGCAACCCGCTCGCCCCGCTGCACAACCCGGCCAACATCATCGGCATCAACGCCTGCACCGCCGTGCTGGGCAAGAACGTGCCGCAGGTGGCCGTGTTTGACACCGCCTTCCACCAGACCATGCCTCCCGTCGCCTACCTCTACGCCCTGCCCTATGAGTTCTATGAGAAGGACAAGGTCCGCCGCTACGGCTTCCACGGCACCAGCCACCGCTATGTCTCCCAGCGCGCCGCGGCGATGCTCGGCCGCCCGCTCGAGGAGCTCAAGCTGATCACCTGCCACCTCGGCAACGGCTCGTCCATCGCCGCCGTGAAGTACGGCAAGAGCGTGGACACCTCCATGGGCTTCACCCCGCTGGCCGGCGTGCCGATGGGCACCCGCTGCGGCGACATTGACGCGGGCATTCTGGAGTACCTGATGAACAAGTACGGCTATAACATCGACGAGATGCTGGATATCCTCAACAAGAAGTCCGGCGTGCTCGGCATCTCGCAGCTCTCCTCCGACTTCCGCGATCTGGACACCGGTATTGAGCAGGGCAATGAGAAGGCGGCCCTGGCCAAGAACGTGTTCATGTACAGCGTGAAGAAGTATATCGGCGCGTATGCCGCCGCGATGGGCGGTGTGGACGCCGTGGTCTTCACCGCCGGCGTGGGCGAGAACGGCCCCGACCTGCGCGAGACCATCACCGACGGCCTGGAATTCCTCGGCATCAAGCTGGACAAGGAGAAGAACAACTGCCGCGGCCAGGAGATTGACGTCTCCGCCGCCGACGCCACCGTGCACACGCTGGTCATCCCCACCAATGAGGAGCTGATGATCGCCATGGACACCGCCGCGGTGGTGGAGGGGCTGAAAAAATAATCTTTTTCCACCAAAGGATACACAGACAGCGCGCCGGACGCGGGTTTTCCCCACGTCCGGCGCTTTTTGAGACAATCGGCCGTCTGACATTGCCTGGTCCGGCGGGCATCAGCCCCAGATCACATTCCCCTCCCGGCGGGGCTTGGCCGGGGCGGCGGGCGCGGCGGTGTAGCCGAGAATACAGTTGCCGATCCCCTCGTATTGCTCCCCAAGGCCCCACTGCTCCTTGAGCGCACGGCCCTCGGGGCTGTCCATCACCTCTTTTGCCCGGTGAATCCAGCAGGAGTCCACCCCCAGCGCATGGGCGGCGTTCATCAGGTTGCCCATCGCCAGCGCTCCGTCATAGAGATAGGTGGGCACCGTCCGGTCGGCCAGCACCACAATCACGGCGGGCGCGCCGTAGAACGGGTCGCTGTCCGTCCCCATCACGGCGGCGTTGAGCCGGGAGAGCAGATCGCGCGTCTGGCGGTCCTGCACGACGACAAACACGCACGGCTGACGGCCCATCCCGCTCGGGGCATAGCGCCCCGCCTCCACAATCTGCGCGAGCACCTCGCGCGGTACCTGCTGCTGGCGATAGGCGCGCACGCTGCGGCGTGTGAGCAAGTTCTCATAGGCTTCCTTCATGGCTGTTCGCCTTCCCCTCTATTAGATTACGATCAGTCCCTGGCAGAAAATCCGGACTGATTTCTGCCCCTCAATTAATATTCAGTATATCACGGCGTCAAAACGAGTGCAAGGCGGTGTCTTCCTTTCTCCCGGCGTCCGGGCAAAAAAGAGCAGGGAACCTGTTTCCAGATTTCCTGCTCGGTGGTGTCGCCGGTGGGCGGCTGGTATTTACATCTTTAGCTTTCACGTAGTTTTTCGGGGTTTTTAACATATGACCGGACAATCGTGCCGCAGTTCACACAAATTTCGTGGTAAACAGCCCGACTTTTCAGAGCAGACACGGTAATTCCTGCATAAGCAACACCTTGCTTCCCAGTCACAAATTCTTCTTTACCACAATAAGGACATTTCATTTTTCTTCCTCCA
>DGYMR06203__coassemble_1589_pt1 | contig 13599 bp, 11 predicted proteins | sample DGYMR06203__metabat2_low_PE_036 | metagenome-assembled genome bin DGYMR06203 | reverse complement strand
CAAACAATCAGGTTCCAGTGGAGGAGCAAAAATAACAATAAAAACAGGATAGCTGCAATCAAGGAGGAAACTATCATTCGTGAGGTATCTTTCATCAGTTATACCCCTTTACGCTCCGGAAAGCCTCCGTCAGATTCTCCCGGCCATCGAATACTCGGGCGTTGGTATACTGCGCCAATTCCTCCAGCTGTGTCTCATCGGCATCCCCGAACATGATAGAGAAAACCGGAACCTCGGCCCCGAGTCCCTCATAAGCGTCCTCAAAATCATAGAGGGAACCACCGGACTGCCCGTCGGTCAGCAGGATAATAGCGGGGGTGTACTGGGATAAATCATATCCTTTAAGCATTTCGATTCCCCGCATAGCGGCTGTGTACATATTCGTACCGCCGCCCACATCCTGGTTTTTCACTTTATCATAGAGCGCCTCCAGCTCACTGCCGTTGCCTTCAGCCGTATAGGCATTGATCACGCCATCGTTAAAGGGGATCAGGATGTTTACTTCGTTTTCCGACGCCTGTAGGAAGTTCTTCCGGGCGTTCTCCTGGATCAGCAGCTGCTCCATGGCCTGAACAAGCTGTTCGTTGCCAGCCCCACTCATGCTGCCGGAATAGTCCAGGCAGTACACCGTAAGGGAAGGCTTTCTGAAATCTGTCTGATAAAGATTTAAGCATTCAAACAGCACATCCGCCGCCGGCATTTTAATCGGAGACAGCACCCGGTCTGGCTGCAGTCCCCAATCGGAACGGAATACGTCCTTGTTTTCTTCAGAAACGCCGGTATAGCCAGAACGGCGACCGGTGCTCTGGATTTCATTCTGGGTTTCTTCCGACAGCAGATATTCCTGCAGTTTCAAAAACAACTCTTCCTGCTTGTCATCGTCTTTATCCACATACCCCAAAGGGGAATCTGCAATGGAAAGCCCGTCATAGGGATATACCACGTACAGGGGCTCTTCGCCCCGCGCCTCTAACTCCCGGTTAGCCTGGATAAGCAGACACTCATAGTTGACCATGGCGTCGTAATTGCCTTCCAGAAACATATCTTTAAGCCAGTCGGAGCTGCCGGAGGAACGGTCCACACCGGATAGCAGTTCCTTCATCTGCGTTTTCAAGGATTCGCTCTGCAAATCCTCCTCTGTGATGACCTCCGGGTTGCCCAGGAGGGCGTATAGAAAACCGATGTACGCGCTGGCGCCGGAGTTCGACTGGGTGGCGCTAGTCATGCAGAAGCGGAGTTTCCCGCTTTGGATTGCATGGAGCAGGTCGTTGACCGACACTTCGCGCCCTACAAACCCCAGTTCTTCCGCCAGATTTTTTCGGATGCCGAATACTACCGGCGTGATGGATATCGATTCTGTGTGCTTGATCCGGTATTCCGTATCCCCTACCGTCAGCCACAGACTACTGGCCGGCCACACGGCGTCATAGGGGATTTCCTCTTCTCCCAGTAGGCGCATGATATCCAGCGACCCTTGGTATGTCATCTCGATCCGGACATTCTCCTGATTAGCAAATTTCTCCAGAATCGGCTCCAGCTCCGCGTTTTCCGAGCCGGAAATGATCCGCAGCACCGAGCTGCCGCTGCCTAAAACAGTGTCCGCTTCGCTGGCGTCAGCACCTTCAAACCCGCAGCCGCTCAATACGGTTAGGATAACGGAAAACATTAGCAACAAAGCGGCGAAACGCTTGATATGTCTCATAGATAGATCCTCTCCCGATTAGTCCTCCCGATATGAATATCAGTGCTTACACTTATCCCATTTTGAAAATGATTTAGTTTTATTTTACTTTACACTTCGTAAAAGTATCTACCACAACAACATAAAATCTGTGTAAAATTTGTGATATAACTTTTTGCCATGCGGTATGCCCACACTCTGGGGCGCGAGATACAGGCCATCTCGATCTGAGCGTGCGGAATTCTGTTAAGATGCCAAGATAGCTCCATGGGCTGTCCCTGAGGCGGCAAACCAGGCTATACCGTCCGAGCAGCGGACTAAACCTTTCTTGACAGTCTCACAGGTAAGCGGTAAACTTACAAAAAATAGTCGGTATTATTTTTTGTTTTGACAGGGCCTCGTGGCTTGGAGAGGTACAAAATAAAAAAGAAATTGCTTTTCACGTTGCTTGTATTGGGTGCCATCGCAGGATTGCTCTGGTCTTTTACCCCGGAGAACAGGTCCGTGCGATTTGTGCAGAGAAATGGTGCCGTCTTCTCGGAGCTTGTAAACAGTGGGGAACCCATTCCTTCCACATGGGATGTTGATCTTTGGGATGGAGAACATCCTATGTATGAATTTACATTGGGGTATGGAATTGGCGACAGACAATACTGGGGCGTATACTATTCTCCGGACGACGTTCCATTGCCGTTTCAAAACATAGATGTGCAGCTTTCCGCCGATGGCGAAGGAGTGTGGACTTGGACAGAGGTGGGCGACAACCACGGAATGACAAAGAAAATAGCCGACAGGTGGTACTATTTTGAGGCTGGATTTTGAAGGAATGTAACGCCCAAGATGTCGCGGGTTGGCCAAACAGCTTGCCGTCCTCATCAGTCACTTCAATCTGACCTCTCCGGTTAAACCGCAGTCAGAACCCCATACCCATAAATAACCGCACTCCCCAGCACATAATCCCGCCGCCGCACCCGGTTTCCGCTGTTCCCCTCCACGGTATAGACGGTCCCATCGGAGACACTCTCCACAATCCCCACATGGTCCACATTTCCATCCCCGCCCCAGTCAAAGAAAATCAGATCCCCTGGAGAGGGCACAAAGCTGGCATCCATGAGCTGTCCCCAGGCGGCGAACCAGGACACGCCGTCCGAGCAGAGGGAGAACTTGGGTATCACCCCGGCATCGATCAGCCCGCACTGATCTGCGCACCGGGAGACGAAGCAGGCACACCAGCTCACCCGGCTGTCAAAGCCATACCAGCGCCAGTAGGTCTCCCCGCCGCTGCCCTCCTGGGAGAGGGCGACCTGGACGAGACTTGCGTTCCCGCCGCCGGAGAGGATGCGGCCCAGGGTGTAGTAGCGCAGTACATGGGGGACGTATTGGATGTCCCCGTACCGGCTCCAGCCCATCTGCTCGGCCATCATGGCGGAGAACTCCTCCGCGTTAGACAGCGAATAGCCCCCATAATGACGGACGGCCCAGGTGATATAGCCTGGGCCGAAGTTATATCCCTGTAGGGCTAGCTTGATGCGCTCCAAATCCAGCGGGCTCCTGTGGAAGAAGAGGGGGAAGATAGGGTCATGGGCGGATGAGCGCGGCCTCACGCACGGGTCTAGTAACCGATTCCATCCTGCTGTGAGCACGAAAGAAGTCGTTATTTGTCGAATAAAAAAGGAAACCGACCCTTGTCCCATTTCGGGACAAGAGCCGTTGATTTAAAGGAAAATACTTATATTGAAAATCTCTCCATATTTCCCCATTATAGGATGTATCCTAAAAAGTAGGCCGTGCAATCCTTTCAGGGGAGACGTACAGCCTATCTCTAGTTTAGGCCCTATTTTACGGGCGGTCCAAATCATGTATAACAGACAGATAACAGCGCTGCTTATCCTTTCTGCTATCGTATCCGGGCAAGCAGCCGCTCCACCTCTTCCCGCTCCGGCATGGAGCGGATGGCCCCCTTGCGCGTGGTGACCAGGTAGGCCGCGGCGTTGGCAAAGCGGAGCATCTCCTCCAGTTCGGCCTGGCTCAGGCCCTCCGCGCCGTGGGCCAGCACGAAATGGAGCACGCAGGCGCAGAAGGTATCCCCTGCGCCGGTGGTCTCGATCGTGCCGCCGAGCTGGAAGGCGGGGACAAAGGCGCGCTGATCGCCGCAATAGCTGTAGCTCCCCTGCGCGCCGGCGGTGACGTTGACCAGGCGGAGGTTGGGGTAGCGTCCGCGCAGGATGGCCACGCCGCGGTCAAAGTCCGTCTCGCCGGTCATAAATTCCAGCTCGTTGTCCGCAATTTTGAGCACGTCGCATTGGGAGAGGCCGAAGGCGATCTGCCGCCGGGCCTCCTCCAGGTCGTCCCAGAGGGGCGGGCGGAGGTTGGGGTCAAAGGAGATGAGGGCCCCGCCCGCCTGGGCGCAGCGGACCGCCTTGGCGGTGGCGGCCCGCACCGGCTCGTGCGTGAGCGAGAGGGAGCCGAAGTGGAAGACGCGGCAATTTCCCACCATCTCCTCCGGCACCTCCTGCTCCGTGAGCATCATGTCCGCCCCAGGGTTGCGGTAGAAGGAGAAGTCACGCTCGCCGCTGGGCTCATTTTTGACGATGGCCAGGGTGGTGCGCACCTGGCGCGACACGGCCAGGCCGGAGGTGTCAATCCCGGCCGCCTCCACCACGCCGCGCAGCTGGCGGCCGAAGAGGTCGTCCCCCACTTTGCCGATAAAGGCGCAGGAACGCCCCAGCTTTTCCAACATCGCCAGCACGTTGCAGGGCGCCCCGCCGGGGTTGGCCTCAAACATCGGGTTGCCCTGCGCGCTCAGGCCGCCGTCGGTAAAGTCGATCAGCAGCTCCCCCAGCGCGACCACATCAAAGCGTTTCCGTTCCATCGCGTTCACACCCCTCATAGGCAATCAGGTCGTATTTCTCCACGTCCAGCAGCACCGCCCCGTCCGTCTCGAAGCTGATGGAGCTGGCGGAGACCGGCGTGTAGAGGACAAAGGAGGCCGCCTGCTCCCCGTCGTTTACAAAGAGCTCCAGGCTGTACCGGTCCAAAATCACCCGCAGCTTGATCTCCCCCTGCCGCTGAGCGGCGAGGAAGTCGCGCACATGGACGATATCGTGCGGGAATCCGCCGCGCGTGCGGTCCACCCGCACGGTGCTGCACTCCGGCTTGTAGCGAATGATGGTCTCATGCTCGCCGTCCTTGGCCAGGTGGAGCTTAAAGCACTGGTAAAGGCTGCTCGGGCTGGCCGGGCGCACCGTTACCGTCAGGTCGATCATCCGCCCGCTCACGCCGTAGAGGTTGCTCTCGCCGTGGAGCATCACGTTGCGGTAGGCCACGCGGCCCGTGCGGATGTGCTCGAGCTCCCGGACCGGGTTCTGAATCAGCCGCCCATCGCGCACGTGCAGCTCGCGCGGCAGGGTCATCTGCCCGAACCAGCGCGTCCCCTGCGGCTTACAGCCGGAGGTGTCCCAGTTCTGCATCCACGCGATCATGATGCGCCGGCCGTCCGGCGTCAGGAGGGTCTGCGGGGCGTAGAAATCGATGCCGTAGTCCACCGCCTGCACCTGCTGGCGGGTAAACTGGTGGCTGGCGCGGTCATAGCGGCCCAGCAGGCAGACGGTGCCGTTGCCCGCGTGGAACTCCAGGCCCACCGGCGTCATCTCCTGCGGGCTGACGAGCAGGACCTGCTTGCCGTCCAGGGAGAAGAAGTCGGGGCACTCCCACATCCGGCCATACTGGTTGCGGCTGGCATCCAGCGTGGCCGCGTAGGTCCAGTGGAAGCCGTCCTCGCTCTCGTAGAGCAGGATCGCCCCGCTGCCGTCTGGGGTGCGGTTACCCACCACGGCATAGAACATGCCGTCCTCCCGCCAGATCTTGGGGTCGCGGAAGTCCAGCTCGCTGCCGCCCTCCGGGAGATCAGGGCCGGCGAGGACGGGGTTGCCCGCCACCTTTTCGTAGTTCACCCCGTCGCCGGCGGCGAGGCATTGCGTCTGGTACTCCTTGACCGCGCCGTCCTCCTGCCGCACCCGGTGCACGCCGGTGTACATCAGCAGCTGCCGCCCGTCGGGCAGCTCCACCGCGCTGCCGGAGAAGCAGCCGTCCCCGTCGTAGTCCTCGTCCGGCACCAGGGCGATGGGCAGCCGTTCCCAGTGGATGAAGTCGTCCGTCTTGACGTGCCCCCAGTGCATCGGCCCCCAGCTGGTGGAGTAAGGGTGGTATTGGTAAAAGAGATGGTATTCGCCCCGGTAACAGGAAAACCCGTTCGGGTCGTTGATCCATCCGATTCCGCCGGTCACGTGGAAGGCGGGGCGCTCCTCCGGGGGGAGGAACGGCATGTACTGCTCCTCAAAGGCGCGGGCCTGGCGCAGTTTTTCGCTCAACATGGCTGTCACTCCTGTCATGCCGCGCAAGGCGCCGGCCGTCCGCCTGTCTGGGCGGACGGGGCGCCATGCGGTCATCTGTGTGGATTCTTACTCCGCTTCGGTGTAGCGGTCGTAGGCGGCCTGATAGACCTCCAGCAGCTGGTCCATGCCGCAGGAGTTCACCAGGTTCTCGCAGTAGGCGGCCCACTCCTCGTCGGTGGGGCCTCCGTCGCGGATCCACAGGCCCTCCTGCTCGGAGACCATGCTCTCAAAGTCGGCACGGTAGCGGTCGATGGTGTCCAGCTCCTCCTGGGTGAACACGCAGTCCACCGGGTAGGTGGTGGTGTCGGTCACCTGCGGCATCCAGTACTCGTACAGGTCGGTCAGCCGCTCGATCGCGCGGTCCTCCATGTAGAAGTAGTCGTTGTAATAGTCCGAGAGGATCAGCTTGGGGCCGTAGACCTCGTTGGTGCCCTTGAGCTCGCCGGCGCTCATGCCGAACTCGGCCTGCGCCTGCTCGTCGGTGATGGAGAGCCACTTGCCGGTCTCGTCCTGCTCGGTGAAGTAGACGCCGATCGGGCCGTACTGCAGCTGCATCACGTTCTCGCCGGTGTACCACTGGTCGAAGAAGCGCAGCAGGTTCACCGGGCTCTCGCAGGCGGAGGTGATGGAGAGGTTGCCGGAGTTGGTGCCGCCACCGGTGCGGACGGTGACGTTGCTGCTGCCCTCATAGTCCGTGCCATCCGGCCCGGTCAGGATGGGCAGGAAGACGTAGTCGTCGGCATACTCGCCCATCAGCTCCTCGATGTACCACCAGGTGGAGACGCCCACGTAGCCCTGCTGGCACTTGGCGATCAGCTGGGTGTCCGTCTGGGAGAACATCTCCACGTCCATCAGCCCCTCGGCATACCAGTCGTGGAAGTAGGTCAGCGCGTCGCGGTAGGCCTCGTCGTCGCAGACGAAGTTCACCGTGCCGTCCGGCTGGAGGACCAGGTCGTTGATGATGTCGTTGGGCCAGTTGGTGAAGCCGAAGCCGGCATAGAAGATGTTCTGGCCCCAGCACCACTGGTCAAAGCCGGTGGACATCGGGATGGTGGTGCCCTCATCGTTGCCGTAATAGGTGTGCGACATGTCGTTTTCCTTGAACGCCTGGAGCGCGTCGTGCAGCTCGTCCAGGGTGGTGGGGACCTCCAGGCCGAGCTCGTCCAGCCACGCCTTGTTGATCATGGAAAACTGCGGGATGGTGTAGATGGAGTAGTCCTCCTCCGCGCCGATGCCGGAGGTGCCCATCTGCTCGGCGGCGGGCAGACCGTAGATCTTGCCGTCGGCCATGGTGATCGCGGAACGGATCTCGGGGTGCTCCTCCAGGATGGCGGTCAGGTTGGGCATGTACTCCTCGGTGATGTAGGGGGTCAGGTCGATAAAGGTGCCGTCGGAGCCATAGGTGGCCAGGTCATAGTTGGAAAAGCCCACGCCGATGAAGGCGTCCGGCAGCTGGTTGCCGGCGATGCGGATGTTCACCTGCTCGGACAGGGAGTCGCTCATGGTCTCCCAGGTGATCTCGATGCCGGCGTTCTCCTGCATCTCGTTGAGCACGGTGTTCTCGTCATAGCCCGGCGAGAGGGCGGACTGGCCGCCGAGAATGTCAAAGTTGGTCTGCTCGGTGTCGAAATTCGGCTCATCCGACGCCGCGCTGGGAGCGCCGCAGGCACACAGGGCCAGAAGCATGGCGAGGGCCAGCAGCAGGGACAGGATCCTTTTCATGTTTCGGTTCTCCTTTCAGAAGGGGCGCTCCGGCTCAGCCCTTGACGGCGCCGGCCATAAAGCCCTTTTCAAAGTACTTTTGCACGAAGGGGTAGACCACCATCATAGGGGCCGCCGCCACCACGATGGAGCAGAACTTGATCATCTCGGTCACCTGGTTGAGCTCGGCGTAGCCGCCGGAGATGGTGCTCGCCTGGCTGGCGCTCGCGGAGCTCCGGATGAGCACGTTGCGCAGCACCAGGGGCAGCGGGGCCATGTCGGCGGGGAGATAGATCAGGGCGGTGAACCAGTCGTTCCAGTAGGCCACCACGCTGAAGACCACCATGACGGCCAGTATGGGCTTGGACAGGGGGATGATGATGTGGAAGAACGTCCGCAGCTTGGTGCAGCCGTCGATCTCGGCCGCCTCAATCAGCTCGTGCGGGATGGAGTGCTGGAAGTAATTGCGCACGATAATCATGTTGCCCACCGCCACGCCGCCGGGGAGGAAGAGCGCCCACATATTATACAGCAGGCCGGTGTCGCGCACCACCAGGTAGGTGGGGATCAGGCCGCCGCCGAAGTACATGGTGATGATGAAGAACATGCTCCAGAACTTGCGCCCCGGGAGGTCCGGCTGGGCCAGGGGGTAGGCGGTGATATAGAGCATGATGACCGAGAAGATGGTGCCGATGACGGTGTACTTGATGGAGTTGAGGTAGCCGTTGAGGATGTTGGGGTCGGCAAAGACGGCCTCATAGCCCCGCAGGCTGAACTCGCTGGGCAGCAGGAAGGTCTTTCCGGCGTAGACATCGTAGGGGTTTGAGAAGGAGGCGACCAGCACATAGTACAGCGGGTAGGCCACCAGCACCAGCGCGATGCCGGTGATGAGCACCAGGACCACGTCGCTGGCCCGGTCGGACAGGCCGTTTGACACCTTTTGTCTCTTGTGGAACATCTGCCGCACCTCCTCAGACAAAGTCCACGTCCGAGGTCTTGGACGCGATCTTATTGACGATAAACAACAGGATCAGGTTGACCGCCGTGTTGAACAGGCCCACCGCCGTGGAATAGCTGTAGTTGGCCTGCTCGATGCCCTGTTCGTAGACGTAGACGGCGATCACGTCGGAGGTCGCCATGTTCAGGTCGGTCTGAAGCAGCCAGACCTTCTCAAAGCCGACGTTCATCAGCGAGCCGGCGCTCATGATGAGCTGGAGGATCGCCATCGGCAGCAGGGCGGGGATGTCCACGTTCATAATCCGCTGGAACACGGACGCGCCGTCTACCTTGGCCGCCTCGTAGAGGCTGGTGTCCACGTTGGAGAGGGTGGCCAGATAGATGATGCAGCCCCAGCCGGCGTCCTGCCAGATGCCGGAGGCGATGTAGATCGTCCGGAAGGCGGAGGCCTCGGTGAGGAAGTCGACGCTGGTGCCCAGCAGCAGGTTGATCAGGCCGCCCGACGGGCTCAGGAAGATGCGGATCATGCCGCAGACGACCATGATGGAGATAAAGTGCGGGGCGTACAGCACCGTCTGCACGATGCGCTTATAGCGGTTAAAGCGCAGCTGGTTGATGCACAGGGACAGGATGATGGGGACCGGGAAGCTCCACAGCAGGCTGAGGTGAACGCATATGGGAAAAAATAGTTCTGCCCCCACCATGAAAGATGTGGCGCGAGAGGCCGGCGTGGCCCTCGGCACGGTATCCAAGGTGATGAACGGCATTCCCGTGGGCGAGGACTACCGCCGCCGGGTCCGGCAGGCGGCGGAAAAGCTGGGCTACCAGGTGAACAACTATGCCCGTGGGCTCAAGACCAACCGGACCTGTACCGCCGCGCTGATTGTCCCCTCCCTCTCGCATCCCTTCTTTGCCGCCCTGGCGCACGAGGTCTGCCAGGCGCTCACCGCCCGGGGATACCGCATGATCCCCTTTGTCACCTCCTTTGACCCCGAGGCGGAGCAGGCGTGCATCCGCATGATCCGGCAAAACAAGGTGGACGGGGCGATCGTGCTGACCTACAACCCCAATCTGGAGGTGGACCCGGAGCTCCCCTTTGTGACCATCGACCGCTATTTCAGCGCGACCGTCCCCTGCGTCTCCTCGGACAACTTCGGCGGCGGGCAGCTCGCGGCGGAAAGGCTGATTGAGCGAGGGTGCCGCCGCCTGGCCTTCCTGCGCACCGGCTCGCGCGTGCCCGGCGAGGCGGACAAGCGCGGGGACGGCTTTGAGGGCTATTGCCGCAGCCGGGGTATCCCGGTGGAGTCGCTGCGCCTGAACGACGGGGACGGGCCGGAGCTCTTCGCCCCCTTCCTGCGCGAGCGGATGGAGGGGGGGAAGCTGGCGCTGGACGGCATCTTCTGCTCCACCGACCGCCTGGCCTACGACATCTGCGGGATGCTGGCGGGCATGGGCGTGCGGGTGCCGGAGGACGTGCAGATCATCGGGTTTGACGGGATGCGTAAGTTTGGCGACGCCGACCTCTACTGCTCCACCATCGTCCAGCCGGTGCGCAAGCTGGCGGAGACCGGCGTGGACCTTCTCCTGGCGGAGGACCGGAGCCAGCTGCCGGCGATGGTGTGCCTGCCGGTGAGCTATCTGCCCGGCGGCACCACGCGGGAGCCGCCCGAGGCGGGAAAGGAGCTGGGCCGTGGCCAGTGAGTATTGGAACCAGAAGTTCCGCAACGTCCACCCGGAGGAAAAGCGGCCCCTCACTCCCCAGGAGCGGCGGGCCAACTGGTGGCACTATCACAAGTGGCACGTCCTGGCCGGGGTGGTCCTGCTGGCCCTCGCGGCCGACCTGGGGTGGAGCATCCTGCGCAGCCGGCAGAATCTGCCGGACTATCAGGTCGCCTATGTGGGGGACTACTCCCTCCCGGAAGACACGGCGGCGGCCCTGGAGGAGGCCCTCGCGGCCTTAGGGGAGGACGTCAACGGGGACGGGCAGGTGATCGTCCACCTCGTCTCCTATCCCCTGCTGGAGGAGAGCGGGTCGGAGGAGGACGCGATGTACGCCGCCGCCTCCAGTACCCGCCTGATGGCCGATCTGGAGGTGGGGGAGAGCGCCTTCTTCCTGTTGGAGGACCCGGAGGGCTTCCAGGAGGGCCACCAGATCCTGCGCCGGCTGGACGGCTCCCTCCCGGAGGCGGGGGAGTCGGACGGCTGGGACTGTGTCCTGCGCTGGGGGGACTGCCCCGTGCTCGCCGGGCTGGCGCTGGGGGAGTATGCCTATTCTGTGGCGGGCGAGACCGTCTCCGGGGAGAGCCAAGCGCTGCTGGAGGACCTCTACCTCGCCCGGCGCGGGTATTGGCGCGGGACGGAGGAGATTCCGGCGGCGGCCTACGACGCCTTTTGGGACGCTTTGACAGAGGGGGCGGTATCATGAGAGGAAAGAAGATGGCGGCGCTCTTGCTCGCGCTGCTGATGGTGCTGGCCGGCTGTGTATCCGCGCCGGAGACGGCTGCGGACGGGACGTCGTGGGACGAGGATTGGACGATGGTCGGCCCCCGGCTGGGGGCGGAGGCGCCGGAGGACGGGTTTGTCCTCTCCGAGCAGAGCGAGGCCTTGGCCCCGATGGGGATGTACTACACCACCTGGGTCTATGGCGAGGCGGAGAACTATCTCAACGCCGAGGGCGAGGAGACCGAGCTCTATCCGGCCCAGCTCTACCTCCTGCTGGAGGACTGCGAGAGCGGCGAGGAGGCGGCGCAGTCCCTCTCCGAGTGGCAGGCCCAGGAGGAGGAGCGCTACGACGTCGGCGAGACGTGGTCGGAGGAATGCGGCGGCGTGACCTTCACCTTCCTGGCCTACACCACCGACTCGGAGGAGAACCCCTACGTGCGCGGCGTCTCCGCCTTTGGCCGCTGGGAGAACCAGGCCATCTGCGCCGAGCTGACCTGCCAGGCGGAGTACACCGGCGACGAGCGGGAGATTTTGACCGGTTTTCTGAACCGCCTGCACTACGCGGCGGAAGAATAAAGGAGATGTGCCATGGGACTGTTTTTCCCGGACGATCCGGGCTATGATCTGAGCGTCCGCCAGAGCGGCTTTGCCCGCTACCGGCAGCTGCTCTCCCTCTACGGCGGCGGCTGGTGGAAGGGGAACCTGCTGGCCCTCGCCGGGGCGCTGCCGCTGGCGGCCGGCATCACCTACGCGGTGCTCTCCTCCAGCCTGCTGGTGCTCCTGCCCTGCTCGCTCGTGGGCGGGGCGATCTTCGGGCCCTTCCTGGCGGGGCTGTTTGACGCCGTCCTGCGCGGTATGCGCGACGACGGGCAGCACTGGTGGAAGAGCTGGCAGCGCAGCTGGCGGCAAAACTGGCGCGGCAGCCTGATCCCCGGGGCGCTGACCGGCCTGGCGCTGGGCGTGTTTGTCTTTATGGGGATGCTGTTCTGGTGGGCCCAGGTGCCGCCCGGGCTGGGGACGGTGCTCCTCTGGCTGCTCTCCGGGCTGGTGCTGACGGTGATCGGCCTGCTGTACTGGGCCCAGCTGGTGCTCTTTGAGCAGACGGTGCGCGCCCGGCTGCAAAACATTCTGTTCTTCTGCGCGAAGTATCTCTGGCGCGCGCTGGGCGCCGGGGCGTTACAGCTGCTCTACTGGGCGGTCGTGGTCCTCTTCGCCCCGTGGACGCTGCTCCTGCTGCCGGTGACCGGGCTGTGGTTTATCCTGTTTGTCTCCCTGTTTTTGCTCTATCCCCCGCTCGACCAGGAGCTGCAAATCGAGCAGCGCTTCCGCCAAGCCGGGTTTGTCCCGCAAGTGGAGATCCCGGAGGAGGACGGAGCGGACGACGGCGAGGTATGAGCCGGCCGCACATAAAGATGCTTCAAAAACATGCCTCTGTCAATGGCCAGCAGCATAGGCCGTTGACAGAGGCGTGCTTTTTGTCATTACGTCGTCCTCAAAAGCTTCTTTTGCTCATTCTCCCTGGACTGCGTATCAGCTTTTTTCCTGCCTATATCCCCCGGAAATAATGCCCCGCCACCACGCTCACCCGGTTATGCCCCAGTGCCTTAGAGCACTTCTCCATGGCCAGCCGGTCCAGTTTCCTGCCCGTTTCGTCTTTCCGGCAGGTGTAGACATCCCCCTGATATCGCTTCCCGCTGCCCCGATTCACCCGGTCGTAGGGGAGCTCCTCTATATCTCTGGCGTATAGCTTATGTAACCGTCAACCCCACCAGCGCTCCTAACGCAGAAAGCGCTCTCCCGGAGCGGAAAGCTCGGAGAGAGCGGCTTTTGCGTCAAAGGACTCTGGTAGATTTGTCAGTTGCTCTCCTTTACAAGCGAAGGGCCATTCGCATCAGAAAATTGTTATCAATGCGTACTTAGGGCAGGATGATCTTGCTTATTGTGCAACCCAGGCAATAGTGCCGCTATAATTCTGCATGATGCCGGAAGTCCAGCCAGACCCACTGGCAGGGTAATATGCCGTCGCCTTGACCAAACCGAACGCTCCAGTTCCAATCGTAGGAGCATCTCCCATAAAGCGAATGGTTTTCAGGGCCATGTCTCTGGAGAAACAATAGCTCCCCACCTTCGTAACATTGCTCGGAATGGTGATCTCGCTCAGCGAGGCACAGTTATAAAACGCGCTGTCACCAATGGAGGTCAAGCTCTCCGGCAGACTCACGCTGGTCAGATCCGAGCAGTTTTTAAAGGCATAGCCCTCCAACGTCGTCAGTCCCTCCGGCAGGTCTACGCTGGTCAGACTGGTGCAGTAATAGAAGGCGCTATCCCCAATCGTCACCAGGCTCTTTGGGAAGGTGATATCGGCAAGATCGCCACAGCCTTTGAAGGCATAGGAGCCGATCGCGGTAACTGCATCGGGCAAAG
>DGYMR06203__coassemble_1586_pt1 | contig 13635 bp, 7 predicted proteins | sample DGYMR06203__metabat2_low_PE_036 | metagenome-assembled genome bin DGYMR06203 | reverse complement strand
CCCCGCAGGGGCGAGAGAAGGCCCCCTGGGGGGTACATGCCCGTGCCAAAAATGATTGAATTTTATTTGGCCCTACGGGCCAAACTCGGTGAGACCTTTTGTAGCACGCTGAAAACCCCTGGCAGGGTATCCTGCCAGGGGTTTGTGCGTAAAAGGATGTTACAGCCGGGCCTCCAGAGCGGCCTTCATGTCCTCGTAGCCAGGCTTGCCCAACAGAGCGAACATATTCTTCTTATAGGCCTCCACGCCCGGCTGTGAGACCGGTCCGGGGCGCTGTGCGCCCTGGCAAAGGCGTCGGGGACGCCTTTGAGGTCGAGCGGATATCCGGGCGCGTAGCGCCCTACATTACAGCCGGGCCTCCAACGCAGCGCGCATATCTTCGTAGCCAGGCTTGCCCAACAGAGCGAACATATTTTTCTTGTAGGCTTCCACGCCCGGCTGTGAGACCGGCCCGGGGCGCAAATGCGGCCCGGCAAAGGCGCCGGGGACGCCTTTGAGGTCGAGCGGATATCCGGGCGCGCAGCGCCCTCCTTACAGCCGGGCCTCCAGAGCTGCACGCATATCCTCATATCCAGGCTTGCCGAGAAGAGCGAACATATTCCTTTTATACGCTTCGACGCCTGGCTGATTGAACGGATTCACCCCCAGCACATAGCCGGAGATGCCGCAGGCCAGCTCGAAGAAGTAGATCAGCTCGCCGGTGTGGTAGGCGTCGATGGTCTCCACATTCACCAGGATATTGGGCACGCCGCCGTCCACATGGGCCAGCCGGGTGCCGCGCATCGCCTGCTCACAGACGAACTGCAGGTCCTTGCCGGCCAGGAAGTTCAGGCCGTCCACGTTGTCTGCGTCCTCGCCGATGACCACTTTGCCGTGGGGATGCTCATAGCGGACGATGGTCTCGAACATGACCCGCTCGCCCTCCTGGATGAACTGGCCCATGGAGTGCAGGTCGGCGGTGAACTCGACGCTGGCGGGGAAGATGCCTTTGCCGTCCTTGCCCTCGCTCTCGCCGTAGAGCTGCTTCCACCACTCGGCGAAGAAGCGGAAGGAGGGCTCGTAGCAGCCGAGGATCTCCACCTTCTTGCCCGCCTCGTAGAGGGTGTTGCGCGCGGCGACATACTGCCAGGCGGGGTTGGACATCGACTTGTCCGCACTGAGCGCGCGCATCGCGTCCGCCGCGCCCGCCATCAGCGCCTCGATGTCAATCCCGGCCACCGCGATGGGCAGCAGGCCCACCGCCGTGAGCACGGAGTAGCGGCCGCCCACGTCGTCGGGCACCACGAACTCTTCGTAGCCTTCCGCGTCCGCCAGGCCCTTGAGCGCGCCGCGCGCCTTGTCGGTGGTGGCGTAGATGCGGCGGGAGGCCTCCTCCTTGCCGTACTTCTTCTCCAGCGCCGCCTTGAAGATGCGGAAGGCGACGGCGGGCTCGGTGGTGGTGCCCGACTTGGAGATGACGTTGATGGAGTAGTCCCGGTCGCCGATCAGCTCCAGGGTCTCGAGCACGGCGTCGGTGGAGAGGGTGTTGCCGGCAAAGAAGATGTCCGGCGTGCCCTTCTTCTTCAGGTTGTAGTTCGGGCTCTGGATCAGCTCCACCACGGCGCGCGCGCCGAGATAGGAGCCGCCGATGCCGATGACCACCAGCACCTGGGAGTCGGACTGGATCTTCTTGGCCGCCTTCTGGATGCGGGCGAATTCCTCCTTGTCATACGCCTCCGGCAGGCGTACCCAGCCGAGGAAGTCGTTGCCCGCGCCGCTGCCGCTCTCGAGCACCTGATGGGCGGCGGCCACGCGCGGGGCGATGGCGGCCAGCTGCTCCGCCGAGACGGCGGAAGAGACGTCTACATGAATCATAGCGAGAAACCTCCATATCGGTAAAATCTTGCCCTGATTGGGTTGCGGGAGATGCCGTCTCTATTGTATCACAGCCCGGGGGAGAAGACAACGCTTTTGAAGGGAACCTTTGCCAAAAAGGAGGAGTTTTGGGCGGGAGGCGCGCCTAGCCTGCCCCGGTCCCCTTTCCCCCTGTCCCGGCCGGGACGGCGGGGAGCGCCTCCTCATCCGCCGGGCGGGTCCGGGCGCGCCATTTCACCGCCTCGCACACCGGCACCGGCAGGATGGACAGCCCCAGCACGGCCAGCCACTGCGCGGGGCCCATCGGCACGACGGAGAACACCTGCTGCAGCGGCGGCAGGAGGAGCACCGCACCCTGCATCGCCAGCCCCGCCAGGAACGCCCGGTTCATCGCCGGATTGGAGAGCACGCCGATGGCGAGCAGGGAGCCGTGCTCGCTGCGCACGTCAAAGGCGTGGAAGAGCTGGGAGAGGGTGAGAGTGGCAAAGGCCATCGTGTTGGCCCGCTCGGCGGCCTCTCCCGGTCCGGTGAGCACGAAGGCCCCGAGAAAATAGGCCGCCAGCGTCAGCGCGCCCACCATCAGCCCCTGCCAGGCCAGGCGGAAGGCGAACGGACCGGAAAACAGCGGCTCACGCCCGGCCCGCGGCGGCCGGTCCATCACGTCCGGCTCCACCGGCTCTACGCCGAGGGCGAGGGCGGGCAGGGAGTCGGTCACCAGGTTGAGCCACAGCAGCTGCACCGGCAGCAGCGGCGGGTTGGGAAAGCGCAGCACGGTGGCGAGAAAGACGGTGCACATCTCCCCGATGTTGCAGGAGAGAAGGTAGTGGATCGCCTTTTTGATGTTGTCGTAGATGCCGCGCCCCTCGCGCACGGCGGCGACGATGGTGGAGAAGTTGTCGTCGGTGAGCACCATGTCCGCCGCGCCGCGCGCCACGTCGGTGCCGCTGCGGCCCATCGCGCAGCCGATATCCGCCGCGCGCAGGGCAGGGGCGTCGTTCACGCCGTCGCCCGTCATGGCGACCACCTCGCCCCGCTTCTGCAGGGCCTGCACGATGCGCAGCTTGTGCTCCGGCGTCACCCGGGCGTAGACGGCGCAGCGCCCGGCGGACTCCTCCAGCAGCTCCTGCGGCATGAAGTCCAGCTCCGCGCCGGTCAGGGCGATGCTCTCCGGGCGGAGGATGTCCAGCTCGCGGGCGATGGCGACGGCGGTGGCCTTGTGGTCGCCGGTGATCATCACCGGCCGGATGCCCGCGCGCCAGCAGGCGGCCACCGCCCCGCGCGCCTCCTCACGCGGCGGGTCCATCATCCCGACCAGCCCGACAAAGATCAGCCCGCGCTCTACCGTCTCCGGCGTGAGCGGCTCTGGCAGCTGGTCCAGCTCCCGGTATGCCAGCCCCAGCACCCGCAGGGCGCCCGCGGCCATGCGTCGGTTGGCCTGCTCGATTCTGGCCCGCCCCGCGGCATCCAGCGGGCGGACGCCCTGGTCGAGCCAGGCGGTGCAGCGGTCCAGCAGCAGGTCGGGCGCCCCCTTGACCATCACGCGAAAGCCGCCGCCCTTCGGGCTGGGGTGGAGGGTGCTCATCCGCTTGCGCCCGGCGTCAAAGGGCAGCTCCGCCCGGCGGGGATAGCGCTGCTCCAGCTCCGCCTTGTGGATGCCGCGCGCCTCGGCGGCGGCCACAATGGCGTTCTCCGTCGGGTCGCCGAGCAGACTGCCGTCCGGGCGCAGGACGCTGTCGCAGCAGATCGTTCCCACCGTCAGGGCGAGCTGCTCCCCCTTGCCGCTGGCGGTCCAGACCTCCGTGACCGTCATCCGGTTGCGCGTGAGGGTGCCGGTCTTGTCCGAGCAGATCACGCTCGCGCAGCCCAGCGTCTCCACCGCCGGCAGCTTCTTCACGATCGCCCCGCGCGCGGCCATCCGCTGCACGCCGAGGGCGAGGACGATGGTCACAATGGCGGGCAGGCCCTCCGGGATGGCTGCCACCGCCAGCGACACCGCTATCAAAAACATGCCCAGCATGTCCCGCCCCTGCAGCAGCCCGACGCCGAACATCACCGCGCAGGCCGACAGACACAGGAAGGAGAGCGTGCGCGAGATCTCCGCCATCTTGCGCTGCAGGGGGGTCTCTCCCCCTGCCTGCCCCTGCAGAAGGGAGGCGATGCGGCCCACCTCGGTGCGCATTCCCGTCTCCACCACCAGCGCGCGGGCCCGCCCGGCGGTGACGACGGTGGAGCCGATGAGCAGGTTGACGCGGTCGCCGAGCGGCGTGTCCTCGGCGAGGACGGCGTCGGCGCGCTTGTCCACCGGGACGGACTCGCCGGTGATCGCACTCTCGTCCGCCTTCAGGCCGGCCGCCTCCACCAGCCGCGCGTCCGCCGGGACGAGGTCGCCCGCCTCCAGGGCGATCAGGTCGCCCGGGACCAGACTCGCGGCCTCCACCCGCTGCGGCGCCCCGCCGCGGATCACCGTCGCCTGCGGCGCGGCCATCTGCTCGAGCGCGGCGAGGGCGCGCTCTGCCTGGCGCTCCTGCACGATGGAGATCACCGCGTTGACCAGGACAATGACGAGAATGATGAGCGACTCCAGATAGTCCTCCCCGCCGCTGGCGAGATAGGAGAGGACGGAGGCCCCCAGCAGGACGAGGATCATCGGGTCGGTGAGCTGCTCGAGCACCTGCCGGGCGAGCGGCTGTCCCCGGCTGCGCTCCAGGCGGTTTGGGCCGTATTGTTCCAGCCGGTGCGCGGCCTCCTGGGCCGAGAGCCCCCCGCTCCGGTCGGTCTCCAGCCGCTGCGCCGCCTGCTGGGAGGACAGGGTGTGCCAGTGTTGCATGATAGATCGTACCTCCTCTCATAGCCTTTCGCGCAAATGCAAGCATTTGCGCGAGGTTGCAGTCCTCCAACGCCCCAAGGGCACTTTGTCGCCGCCGTTGGCGGCTCGGGCGCGCGCACGGATTTTTGTTCCAAAAATCCGCACACTCGTCGGACTATCAGTATTTTTGGCCCGGTCAAGGTGAATCGTCCCGCAGGGGCGAGAGAAGGCCCCCTGGGGGGTACGTGCCCGTGCCAAAAATAAATTGGACTCTATTTGGCTCTTCGAGCCAAACTCGGTGAGACCTTTTTGACAGTCTGCATGGTCGTCCGTCCCCATTATAGGGAGGGGGACGGGGGAGAACCAAGGGAATCGTGCCGCCCGGGGAAGACTTGACAACGGGGGAAATCCTGCTATCATAATCCCAACCAACCCGGACGCGCCCCGGCGGCGGAGAAGAGAGGAGGATGTCCTGTGAGCGGCTACCGCGCGGTCTTCTTTGACTTTGATTACACCCTCGGCGACGCGACGGACTGTATCGTGCTCGGCTTTGAGACCGCCTTTGCGCAGATGGGCCTGCCCCGGCCGGGGCGGGAGGCGGTGCGCGAGACGATCGGCATGACGTTGGAGAACGCCTTTACCCATCTCACTGGGGAGAACGCCCCCGCGCGCCAGGCCCTCTTCCGGCGGCTCTATGTCGCCGTGGCCAACCCCATCCAGGTGGAGGGGACACGTCTCTTTCCTGGGACGGTGGAGCTGCTGGAGTGGCTGCGGGCGCGAGGCATCCTCGCCGCCATCGTGAGCACGAAGCGCCGTGCGGTGATCGAGGCGGTGCTCGCGCGGCAGGGGATTGCGGACCTGGTCGCCTTCTGTGTCGGCGGCGGAGACGTGGCGCACTACAAGCCATCGCCGGACGCCGCCCTGCTCGCGCTGGAGAAGGCCGGGTGCGCGCCGTCCGAGGCCCTCTTTGCCGGGGACACCGTCATCGACGCCGAGACCGCCCGGCGGGCCGGCATCGACTTTGCCGCCGTGCTCAACGGCACCACCCCGGCCGAGGCGTTCGCACCGTGGCCCACGGTCTGTATCGCGCCCAATCTGGACGCGCTCGGCGCTTTTTTGGCGGGGCGCCATCCATTTACCTGATGTTTACGCCTGTTGTTACACCGGAGGGAGGGACGCGATATGCCCGGCTGGAAGACGGCCGCCTATGATCTCATCAAGCGCCACCCCCTCCTGCGCCTTCAGGTGCGGCGCCTGCTGGGGGCGCTCCGGTCCACCCGTTACCGCCTGCGCTCTGCCGGCGTGCCGGTGGAGGAGCGGACGGTGCTCTTTTGCGCCTACCACGGGGCGCACTGCACCTGCAGTCCCCGAGCGATCTATGACGAGATGGCCGCCGCGCCGGAGTACCGGGACTACCGCTTCCTCTGGGCGGTGAAGGACCCGTCCGCCCATCCCGACCTCGCCGCCGCGCCGCGTACCGAATTGGTGTGCTTCGGCGGGGCGGACTTTGAGCGCGCGATGGCGCGCGCGGGCACCTGGGTGTTTAACTCCACCCTGCCGGAGCATATCTCACCCCGGCGGGGCCAGCGCTATCTCCAGTGCTGGCACGGCACGCCGCTCAAGCGCCTCGGCTTTGACATCCAGGATGACGGCAACGTGATGAACTCCCCGGCGGAGATCCGCCGGCGCTACCGGCTGGAGGCGCGGAAGATCACCTGGTTTCTCTCCCCCTCCCCCTTTGCCAGCGCCTGTTTCCGCTCGGCCTGGCATCTGGACGGGGGCCGCGTGCTGGAGCTGGGCTACCCGCGCAACGACCGCCTCGCCCGCGCGGCGGAGGCGGACTGCGCCGCCGCCCGCGCCGCCCTCGACATCCCGCCGGGGAGGCGGGCGGTGCTCTACGCGCCCACCTTCCGCGACGACGAGCATGTCTCCGGCGAGGGCTATGCCTGCCGCCCGGCGGTGGACTTCGCCCGGCTGCGCGCGCAGCTCGGGGAGGGGTACGTCATCCTGTTTCGGGCGCACTATCTGGTCGCCTCCGCGTTTGACTTTGACGCGCTGGATGGCTTTGTGCGCGACGTGTCCGCCGTGGAGGACATCAACGACCTGTATCTGGCCGCCGACCTGCTGGTGACCGACTACTCCAGCACGATGTTTGACTACGCCGTGCTGCGGCGGCCGATTCTATTTTATATGTATGACCTCGAGCGCTACCGCGACCGGCTGCGGGGCTTCTACTTCGACCCGGAGGAGCTGCCGGGGCGCCTCCTCCGCCGCGAGGAGGAGCTGGCCGGCGCGATCTGCGCTGCGGAGCGGTTCGTCTGGACGGAGGAGTGGGAGGCGTTTCGGCGCCGGTTCGCCCCGCTGGAGGACGGGCATGCCGCGCGCCGGGTGATTGAGGCTGTGTTTGGAAAGGAAGAGGACCATGGGATGGAAGGATAAGCTGCGCGCCCACCGCGAGTCCGCGCCGGTGAGGCTGCTCTACGCCGCCTACTCGCGCGGCGTGCGGCTGCTCTACCGGACAGAGCGGCTGACGGTGCCGCTGGAGGAGAAGCTGGTACTCTTTGAGGCGTTCCAGGGCCGGCAGTACACCTGCAGCCCCAAGGCGCTCTATGAGCAGATGCTCGCAGAGGAGCGCTTTGCGGACTACCGTTTCCTCTGGGCTTTTACCGAGCAGGCTGAGCAGCGCAACCCGATGCCGGACGAACGCACTGGCGTGGTGCGCTACAACTCGCGGGCCTACAAGCTCGCCTGCGCCCGGGCGGGCACGATTATCACCAACTCCATGCCCCTCGGCTTTTTTCAGCCGCGCCGCGGCCAGCGGCTCGTCGAGACTTGGCACGGCACGCCGCTCAAACGCCTGGGCTGTGACATCGAGGTGGACAGCAACGCGGTCAACACCGCCGAGGAGATCCACGCGCGCTACCACGAGCGGGTGAAGAAGATCTCGGTACTGCTCTCCCCGTCTGACTTCTACACCGAGAAGCTCACCTCCGCCTTTGACCTCAAGGGCGCGGGGCACAACGTGCGCATCGTGCAGGAGGGCTATCCCCGCAACGACTTTCTCACCCGCTATACCGCCGGGCAGGCGGCGGAGATTCGGGAAAAGCTGGGCATCCCCGCCGGGAAAAAGGTCATCCTATACGCGCCCACCTTCCGCGACGACGAGAAGCTGGAGAAGGCCTACAGTTACGGCTTCACCCTCCAGATGGACTTTGACCACCTGCTCGAGACGCTGGGAGAGGATTACGTCGTCCTCTTCCGCCCGCACTACTTTGTCGCCAGCCAGTTTGACTTCGCGCGCTACGCCGGGCGGGTGATCAACGCGGCTGAGGTGGACGACGTGAACTGGCTGTATGTGATCAGCGACCTGCTCATCACCGACTACTCCAGCGTGTTCTTTGACTACGCCATCCTGCGCCGCCCGATTCTTCTCTATATGTACGACCTGGAGCGGTATCAGAATCAGCTGCGCGATTTCTACATTGACCTGGGGGAGCTGCCCTTCCCCATCGTGCGCACCCAGGAGGCGCTGGAGCGGGAGATTTTGCACCAGCTCAACGGCGGCTTTGTCTATGACGAGGCGTACCGGCGCTTTCACCAGACCTATACCCCGCGCGACGACGGCCAAGCCAGCCGGCGGGTGTTGGAGGTACTTTTTCCAACGAAAGCGAAGGAAGACGGCGGGGCGTAAGAAAGATTCAGAATTTTGGCCGGAAAATGCCGGGGATTTGCTTGCCTTTCCCCGCGGAAGCGGATATAATAATTTTGCCCCTGCCATCGGATGGGAAGAGGGGCGGACCATAGTATGAGAGCCGGATGAGACAGATGTATTTTGACACCCACGCCCATTATGACAGCCGCGCCTTTGACGCGGACCGGGATGAGCTGCTCGCCTCCCTGCCGGAGCGCGGTGTGGAGCTGGTGCTCAACCCCGGCTGCGACTGGGAGAGCTCCTGCCGGGCGGTGGAGTATGCCCGCCATTTCCCCCACGTCTACGCCGCCGTCGGCTTTCACCCCTCCGACATTGAGAAGCTGGACGGAGAGATGCTCGGCCGCCTGCGCGCGCTGGCACAGGACGAGCGCGTGCGCGCGATCGGCGAGGTGGGGCTGGACTACTACTGGAAGGACAACGCCGCGCCCGAGCGGCAGAAGGACGGTCTGCGCCGCCAGATGGCGCTGGCCCGGGAGCTGGACCTCCCGGTGATCTTTCACGACCGCGAGGCGCACGCGGATGCGCTCGCACTAGTGCGGGAGTTTCCCGACGTGCGCGGCGTGTTCCACTGCTATTCCGGCGGCGTGGAGATGGCGCGCGAGCTGGTCGAGCGGGGCTGGATGATCTCCTTTACCGGCGCGCTCACCTTCCCGAACGCGCGCCGCGCCCCCGAGGTGGCGGCGGCCCTGCCGCTGGAGTCCATCATGATCGAGACGGACGCCCCCTATCAGATCCCCTACCCCCGTACGCCGGAGGATAAGACATTTCGGCGCAACTCCTCCCTGCGCGTCTGGCAGGTGGCCGCGCGCCTGGCGGAGATCCGGGGAATTACGCCGGAGAAGGCGGCCCGTGTGACACTGGAAAACGGGAGGCGGTTTTTCCGCATCCCCTGACTGATAGACCGGAGAGCTTGCTCCGGAGAGAGTACCGATCCACTGCATGCATGAAAAGGAAGTGTCGCTTGTGAAACATCCCATTGCAATCCGCTCCGTCAGCCTGCTGCTGGCGCTGCTCATGGTGCTGGCCATTCCGGCCTCCGCGCTCGAGCAGGCCGCGCTGGCCGGCGGGGAGACCGGCACGGCGGACAGCGATCCCTTTGCTGTGACGGAATCCGAAGAGGAGACCGAGGACAGCGGAGAGACGGCTCAGCCCGGCGACCAGGAGGAGACGCCGTCCGACGCGGCGCCGGAGGAGCCCGAGCCGGTTGTCTACTTCAACTCGGACGGGAGCTACCGCGCGCCCAAGCGCTTGACAATTTATTACGTCGGCCTGCTGGACGGTACCAGCCCGCAGGATATGATGCCGGAGGACCATTACACCGGCGTGGTCGCCTTCTTTGACTATGAGGAGGACGAGGAGCTGGAGGAGCCGTACTTCTTCTACTATGAGGACGGCGTGCTCCAGGACGATGAGGAGCTGACTGTACAGGCCGCTTCCTATCTGGAGACCACCGGCCTCAATACGGACACCGAGGACGCGAGCTATTTTGTCCGCGAGGTGTACGTGGATGAGCAGGCCGAGGAGCATCCGGAGTTCTCCTTTGCCTTTAACCGGGAGGACGGAGAGGAAAACGGCATCGTGACGCCGGAGGAGCCCGAGGACGACAACAGCTTGCCGGACGGGAGCAACAGCCTGCTGCCGGGCGCGGACAACCAGCTGCCCGCGGGAGAGGTTGACCAGACGCAGCCGGGAGAGGCAGCCGGGGATGATACATCAGACGGAACCGCTGACCAGGGAAGAGAGAACGTGGCCGTCGGTGCCGACTATCCGACGCCCACCACCAGCGCGCGCGTGGAGGCCGGCGGCGTCCGGGTGAGCTGGACGGGGGACGACGCGGCGACCGGCTACCGGGTCTATCGCAGCACCGACGGCAGCTCGTGGACCGCGCTGAGCGACCTGACCGGCAGCAGCACGAGCTATCTGGACAGTGACGCGCCCAGCGGCCAGAGCTATTCCTATGCCGTGCGCGCCTATTACGGCGAGCTGGAGAGTGAGCGCGAGGAGGAGACGGACAGCAGCGTCTGGAGCGACTTGGCCGGCAGCGCCGCCGTCTACTATCTGGCGGCGCCCGAACTGGACGAGGTCTACAGCGCGGCGGACGGTATTGTGATCACCTGGGAACGGGTGACCGGTGCGGAGAGATATACCGTCTGGCGCAAAGAGCCGGGCGATACGAAATGGACGCAGCTGGGCACTGCTACAGGAACCAGCTTTACGGATAAGACGGCCAAAGTGGGGGAGACCTACTGGTATACGGCGCGGGCGGTCTCCTCCTCCGGGACCAGCGACTACTATAACCTGAGCACTGACCGCGCCAACTTGGTCGTGCTGCACGGCACGCCGGAGGTGACGGCGGTGATGGCCGGAGCCGGCAGCGGCATTCGGGTCAGCTGGAGCCGGGACGCCGCCGCGACCGGCTACCGTGTCTTCCGCCGCTCGGGGAGCACGTGGGTGGTCATTGCCCGCGTCAGTGCCTCGACCAGCAGCTATGTGGATGCCAACCCGACCAGCGGACAGGACAACTATTACACCGTGCGCGCCTACTATGGGGATGAGCCCATCGCCACTGCGGCGCTCAACAATGAAAATGACTGGAGCCCCTATCAGAGCTCGGAGGCGTGCTACTACCTGGCGGCGCCCGAGGCGACGGCCTATACCAGCGACAGCGGCGTGACTGTCACCTGGAATGCGGTGAGCGGTGCGGCGGGTTATCGTGTCTACCGTAAGACGTCCTCCACCAGCTGGACAATGCTCGCCCGCCTGAGCGGCAGCCGGACCCTGAGCTATGTGGATAAGACAGCCGAGGTGGGTGGAGAGTACTACTATACAGTGCGCGCCTACCGTAACAGCGATGGCACCGTCTCTGGCGGCTATTATGTTCCCGAGGAGAGCATAGTTTGCCGGCCGACGCTGACCACCACGGCCTATACTAAGGTGGAGGGCGTCCAGGTCAACTGGACCAAAGATGACGAGGCCAAGGGCTATCGTGTCTACCGCAAGACGGGCAGCAGCGCCTGGACGGTGGTTGCCAACCTTGCCGGGGCCAACTACAGCGGCTATCTGGACAAGACGGCGGCCAGCGGCACGCAGTATGTCTACACCGTGCGCGCCTACTACGGCAGTCGGACTCTCAGCGCCTCGGTCGGCTTCGATGCCAGTACCAACGAGTGGAGCGGGACGAAGAACAGCGCGACGATCACCTTCCTGACCACGCCGACGCTGGAGGAGATCTACAGCGACGCCAATGGGATGCGGGTGAATTGGACCGCGGTCAAGGGCGCGACGGGCTACCAGATCTACCGCAAGACCGCCACAACCAACTGGCAGGTGCTCGGCCGCGTGACGGGAGCCAACACGACGACCTACGTTGATAAGACGGCCGCGGCGAACGGCTCGTACTACTACACGGTGCGGGCATACTATAGCAACACTGCCACCACCAATATGAGTACCTACTATACACCGGAGGACCCGGTTGTCTTCCATAAGGCGTTGCAGATCTCTGTCGTCCCGGTCAGCGGGGGGCTGGATCTCTCGTGGACGCGGGATTCCCGCGCAAATGGCTATCGCCTGTACCGCCGGGTCAAGGGGACGAGCACGTGGACGGTCCTGTCTAACATTACCAGCAACAGCACGGTCAAGTACCGCGACCAGTCGCTCACCAACAACACGACCTATGAGTATGTCGTGCGCGCCTACTACGGCAGCCGGACGCTTTCGGCTTCCGTCAGCGTGAGCAATAACAACGAGTGGAGCGGTTCCCTGACCGAGAGCTATGTCTATCTTGCCGCGCCTGAGCTGGGGCGGACGGAGAACACTACGACCGGAATTAAGGTCACCTGGGAAAAAGTCTCCGGGGCGACGGGCTACCGGGTCTACCGCAAGACCCCCAACGGCACCTGGGCACAGGTGGCCAAGATCTCCAGCGGCGCGACGGAGGCGTATGTGGATACCAGTTCCACCAAGCTGTCGGTCGGCACGGCGGTATACTATACGGTGCGCGCTATCGGCTCGGACGGCGTCTCGCTGAGTTTCTATGACACGACCGGACTCTACACGGCTTACCTGCCCGCCCCCGAGCTGGTTGCCGCGGAGGTCAGCTCCAGCGGCACGACGATCAAGTGGAACGCAGTCTCCACGGCAGACAAATACCGCGTCTACCGGCGCAGCGAGAACGGCTCGTGGACCCAGCTGGGAGAGGTGACCGGGACATCCTACAAGGATACTCAGGTCAAGAGTGACAGCACAACCTATTATTATACTGTGCGCTCTCTCCGGACAGACACGGTGAACGGAAGATCGGTGACCATTTCGGGCGCCTATGACACGGAGGGAATTACCTTCTCCATCCCGGTAAGCGGCAATGGCTGGATCACGGAAGACGGAAAGACGTATTATGGCCGCAACGGCTACGCGCTGACCGGCTGGCAGTACCTCAGCCGCAACGGCGGGACCTATAAGTATTACTTTGACCCGGATACCGGCGAGCTGGCGACCAATCTGTACTCCTATTTCGGCAGAAGCTACCGCGAACTGGATACGAAGATCACGGTCAATCTGACCAACCAAAGCAGCAACCCCGGCCAGGTCGTGATCTACGTCTACAACAGCGAGACGAAGGCGTATGACATTCCGACCGCCTCGTTCCGCTGCGTGGGCAGCTTGACCAAGACCTTGTCCCGCGGCAGCAGCGGCTATCTGAGAAGCGGCAGCGGCTCGCGTTGGGAACAGCTCGTCCCCGGAGGCGCCTACGAGCAGTACTGCACCTATATCCGCGGTACGCCTTCCTGGTTCCACTCCACGCTTTACAACGGGGCGAGCAGCTACCGGTACTCTGCCTCGTCGTACAACTCGCTGATCGCCAACCGGAACACCTCTAACGGCTGCGTGCGCCTGCAGTGTATCTACGCCTATCTGATCATCGACATCATGAAGAACGGCTACGGCGAGGACCACAGGGTCTCGGTGCAGCTGTATAAGAACAACTCCAGTAAGGGCCCGTTCGGCGTGCCGCAGGTCAGCCGGATCTCCACCTCGCGCAGTTCGGAGCCGACCGACCCGGCAGTGACCGGCAAGTTCTTCTACGCGACTACGGCCGTTGGCGTCTCCGTCTCGGCCGGCGCGGACGACTGGTGCACCTACTAAACCAAAGCGTTCCGCTCTGACTGGCGGAGAACGCACGCGCACCCGCCCTCCTGGGCGGGTGCGTGAGGCTGTCAAAAAAGTATTTTTGACAGCCTTTCGCGCAAATGCAAGCATTTGC
>DGYMR06203__coassemble_1525_pt1 | contig 14123 bp, 10 predicted proteins | sample DGYMR06203__metabat2_low_PE_036 | metagenome-assembled genome bin DGYMR06203 | reverse complement strand
GGAGCTGGAGATCATCGGCGGCGCGCTCGCCAACCCCAAGCGTCCCCTCGTCGCTATCCTGGGCGGCGCGAAGGTCTCCTCCAAGATCGGCGTGATCAACAACCTGCTCGAGATCGCCGACACCATCATCATCGGCGGCGGCATGAGCTACACCTTCTCCGCCGCGGCCGGCGGCAAGGTGGGTACCAGCCTGCTCGAGGCCGACTGGGAGGAGTACGCCAACGAGATGGTCAAGAAGGCCGCCGACAAGGGCGTCAAGCTCCTGCTGCCGGTGGACACCGTCTGCGCCAAGGAGTTTGCCGCTGACGCCGAGTCCATGGTGGTCCCCGCCGGCCAGATTCCGGACGATATGATGGGCCTGGATATCGGCCCCGAGACCGTCAAGCTCTACTGCGACGCCGTGGCCGACGCCGGCACCGTCATCTGGAACGGCCCGATGGGCGTGTTTGAGTTCCCGCGCTTTGCCAAGGGCACCGAGGCGGTCGCCGAGGCCCTGAGCAAGACGGACGCCATCACCATCATCGGCGGCGGCGACTCCGCGGCCGCCGTGCAGCAGCTGGGCTATGCCGACAAGATGACCCACATCTCCACCGGCGGCGGCGCCTCCCTCGAGTTCATGGAGGGCAAGGAGCTGCCCGGCGTGGCCGCCCTGCTGGATAAGTAATTCCGGTCTCCGCGCACCCTTTCCGGTCGCCCGGCGCGGCCGGTCCCGACCGAGATCCCGGGCGTGCTGCGGCGCGGCCGCCCGGGACCCCGGCCTTGCTTTGTCCATTCGATGCTCCTGTACGGGCATTCAAAATAGAAAAAAGAGGTTGTTAATTATGAACAGAAGATATCGCAAGACTCTCATCGCCGGCAACTGGAAGATGAACAAGACCGCGTCTGAGACCAAGGCCTTCGCCGACGAGCTCAAGACCATGCTGCCCAAGGCCAAGTGGTGCGACATCCTGATCTGTGCCCCCTTTGTCAACATCCCCGCCGCGCAGAAGGCGTTTAAGGACTGCCGCGTGCAGGTGGGCGCGGAGAACCTGCACTTTGAGGCCTCCGGCGCCTACACCGGCGAGGTCTCCGCCGCCATGCTCAAGGACCTGGGCGTGAAGTACGTCATCATCGGCCACTCCGAGCGCCGCCAGTACTGGAACGACGACGACATCATCGTCAACAAGAAGGCCAAGGCCGCCATCGAGGCCGGTCTGTATCCCATCATTTGCGTGGGCGAGAGCCTGGAGCAGCGCGAGCTGGGCATCACCAAGGAGCTGATCGACCTGCAGGTGAAGACCGCCCTGGCCGGCATCCCCGCTGAGAAGATGCGCCATGTCGTCATCGCCTATGAGCCCCTCTGGGCCATCGGCACCGGCCGCACCGCCACCCCCGAGCAGGCCAACGAGGTCAACTGCGAGATCCGCACCGTCATCCGCAAGCTCTACGGCGCGCGTGTGGCCCGCAGCGTCACCATCCTCTACGGCGGCTCCATGAACGACAAGAACGCCTATGAGCTGCTCGCCCAGCCCGACATCGACGGCGGCCTGATCGGCGGCGCCTCCCTGAAGCCCGCCGCCTTCACCACCATCATCAACGCGGCCAACCAGGAATAATCGCGTCACTGCCGGCGGTTGAAAGCTCCTTTCAGCCGCCGCAGCCGCGTGTGGCGGCGCAGACGCAAATCCTTTCATTTTGTGTGAAGAGGGAACAAAATCATATGAAAACTCCGACTACTCTCATTATCATGGACGGCATCGGCATCGCCCCGGACAGCAAGGGCAACGCCTTCACCCATGCCGAGACCCCGGTGCTCGACCATCTCTTTGCGGAAAATCCGTTCAGCCGCCTGTCCGCCTCCGGGCTGGACGTCGGCCTGCCCGACGGGCAGATGGGCAACAGCGAGGTCGGCCACACCAACATCGGCGCCGGCCGCGTCGTGTTCCAGGATCTCCCCAAGATCAGCAAGGCGATCGCCGACGGCGACTTCTTCGAGAACCCGGCCTACAAGAAGGCGATTCTCGCCGCCAAGGAGGCCGGCAAGGCGGTGCACATCTACGGCCTGATGAGCGACGGCGGCGTGCACTCCCACATCACCCACATCCAGGCCGCCGTCAAGATGGCGCACGACCTGGGCTGTGAGAAGATCTTCGTCCACTGCTTTATGGACGGGCGCGACGTGCCCCCCACCTCCGGCAAGGGTTATGTCGCCCAGATGAAGGAGACCTGCGACCAGTACGGCGCCAAGATCGCAACCATCTCCGGCCGCTACTACGCGATGGACCGCGACACCAACTGGAACCGCGTGGAGCGCTCCTACAAGGCGATGGTCTACGGCGAGAGCGAGCAGCGCTTTATCGACGACCCGGTGGGCGCGATGCAGGCCAGCTATGACGCCGGCGTGACGGACGAGTTCGTCGTGCCCGTCATCACCGCCGAGCATGCCGAGATCGGCGAGGGCGACTCCATCCTGTTTATGAACTTCCGCCCCGACCGGGCGCGCGAGATCACCCGCAGCTTTGTCGACCCCGACTTCACCGGCTTTGAGCGCAAGAAGGGCTTCTTCCACGTCAACTATGTCTGCACGACAGAGTACGACGCGACCATGCCCAACGTGGAGATCGCCTTCCCGAAGGGCCACCTGCACAAGATCTTCGGCGAGTATATCTCCGACCTTGGCCTGACCCAGCTGCGCATCGCCGAGACGGAGAAGTACGCCCACGTCACCTTCTTCTTCAACGGCGGCGTGGAGAAGGTCTTCCCCGGCGAGGACCGCTGCCTCATCCCCTCCCCCAAGGTGGCCACCTACGACCTCAAGCCGGATATGTCCGCCAACGAGGTCGCCGCCGCCTGCGTGGAGCGCATCGAGAGCGGCAAGTATGACGTCATCATCCTCAACTTCGCCAACGGCGACATGGTGGGCCACACCGGTGTGATGGACGCGGCCGTCCTCGCCGTGGAGACGGTAGACCGCTGCGTCGGCCAGGTGGTGGAGGCCACCTCCCGGATGGGCGGCGTCAGCCTGATTACCGCCGACCACGGCAACTGCGAGCAGATGCTCCAGGAGGACGGCGTGAGCCCGATGACGGCGCACACCACCAATCTGGTGCCCTTCTGCATCGTGGGCGCGGACGTCAAGCTGCACGACGGCCGTCTGTGCGACATCGCCCCCACCATGCTCGACCTGATGGGCCTGGAAAAGCCCGCCGAGATGGACGGCGTCAGCCTGATCGACGACTGAGCGCGCAGGCCATAACCTATAAAGACAGCCCCGCCGCGGAACAGCCCGTTCCGCGGCGGGGTTTTGTTGTTATGGGGCGCAGCATCCGTAGGGGCGCACCGTGTACGCCCGCGATGATGGGACGATTTTGAAATGGCCGGGGTTCCCCTCATCCGTCGCGGCTGTCGCCGCGCCACCTTCCCCCCGGGGGGGGGGAAGGCGTTTTGGTCCAGCACAGCCCCATGCCTTCCCCCTGGGGGGAAGGTGCCCCCGGAGGGGGCGGATGAGGGGGCGAAGGCCGCGCCTTCTGACGCGGGCGCACGAGGTGCGCCCCTACGGCATCCTGGAACAGAATCCGTACCGCATTTTCCTGGCAACCGCCACCCCGTAGGGGCGCACCGTGTGCGCCCGTCGAAAGTAATTCCTCTGATGCGGGCAGTTTTTCCAATTGACATAGAACAGACGTTCTGTTATCATGTAGTCTGTATGAGTATCCGCCGCAGTTTAGAAGGAGGCCGGCCGTCGTGAGACAGTTTCATGTGGTGAGCGAATATCAGCCCAGCGGCGACCAGCCGCAGGCGATTGAGGCCCTCGCGCACGGGGTACAGCTCGGCCTGGACGAGCAGACCCTGCTCGGCGTGACCGGCTCGGGCAAGACGTACACCATGGCCAAGGTGATCGAGGCGGTCCAGCGGCCGACGCTGGTGCTGGCGCACAACAAGACCCTGGCCGCCCAGCTGTGCAGCGAGTTCAAGGAGTTCTTCCCGGACAACGCGGTGGAGTATTTCGTCTCCTATTACGACTACTACCAGCCGGAGGCCTATATCCCCCACACCGACACCTTTATCGAGAAGGACGCCTCCATCAACGAGGAGATCGAGCGGCTGCGCCACAGCGCCACCGCCGCCCTCTTTGAGCGGCGGGACGTGATTGTGGTGGCCTCTGTCTCCTGCATCTACGGCCTGGGCGACCCGATTGACTACAAGAACATGGTGATCTCCCTGCGCACCGGGATGGAGAAGCCGCGCGAGGAGCTGCTGCGCAAGCTGGTGGAGATCCGCTATGAGCGCAACGACGTCGCCTTTGACCGCAACACCTTCCGCGTGCGCGGCGACACGGTGGATATCTACCCCGTCTACGCCAAGGATCACGCCATCCGCGTGGAGTTCTGGGGAGACGAGGTGGAGCGCATCTGTGAGATCAACGTGGTCACCGGCAGCCCGACGCGGATTTTGAAGCACGTGGCCATCTACCCCGCCAGCCACTATGTCACCACCAAGGAGAAGCTGGACCGCGCCCTGACCGAGATCGAGCGCGAGATGTGGGAGCGGGTGGATTTCTTCAAGTCCCAGGAGAAGGCGGTGGAGGCCCAGCGCATCCAGCAGCGCACGGAGTACGACATGGAGATGCTGCGCGAGCTGGGCTACTGCACCGGCGTGGAGAACTACTCCCGCGTCATCTCCGGCCGGCCGGTGGGCTCGCCGCCGATGACGCTGCTGGACTACTTCCCGAAGGATTTTCTGATGTTCATCGATGAGAGCCACGTCACCCTGCCGCAGGTGCGGGCGATGTACAACGGCGACCGGGCGCGCAAGACCAGCCTGGTGGACTACGGCTTCCGCCTGCCCTGCGCGTTTGACAACCGGCCGCTCAAGTTCGACGAGTTTGAGGAGCGGGTGAACCAGGTGATCTACGTCTCCGCCACCCCGGGAGAGTACGAGCGCAGCCGCTCCGGCCAGATCGTGGAGCAGGTCATCCGCCCCACCGGCCTGCTCGACCCCGAGGTGGAGGTCCGCCCGGTGGAGGGGCAGATCGACGACCTCACCGGCGAGATTCACCTGCGCATCGAGCGCGGCGAGCGCGTGCTGGTGACCACGCTGACCATCAAGATGGCGGAGGACCTGACCGCCTATCTGCAAAAATCCGGCATCAAGACGAAATACATGCACCACAGCGTACAGACCATCGAGCGCACCGAGATCATCCGCGACCTGCGCCTGGGTGAGATCGACGTGCTGGTGGGCATCAACCTGCTGCGCGAGGGTCTGGACATGCCGGAGGTCTCCCTCGTGGCCATTTTGGACGCGGACAAGGAGGGCTTTCTGCGCAGCGAGACCTCCCTCGTGCAGACCATCGGCCGGGCCGCGCGCAACGCCCACGGCCGCGTCATCCTCTACGCCGACAGCATCACCCCCTCCATGGAACGCGCCATCACCGAGACCAAGCGCCGCCGCGACATCCAGGACGCCTACAACAAGGCCCACGGCATCGTGCCCAAGACGGTGGTCAAGTCGGTGCGCGAGCTGCTGGAGCTCTCCCGCGCGGTGGAGGAGGGCGAGGAGATCAGCCGCGGCGGCAAGGCCCTCACCCCCGCCGAGCGCGAGCAGCGCGCCGCCGAGCTGGAGCAGAAGATGAAGGAGGCCGCCGGGCGGCTGGAGTTCGAGCTGGCGGCCGCCCTGCGCGACCAGCTCATCGAGCTGCGCGGCGGCGGCTCGCCCAAGCCGGCCGCGCCCAGGGCGCCCCGGCGCGGCCGGCGGTCGTGGCGATGAGACGCCGATGCGGCTTTGAGCGCCTGCCGTGAAACCGAGGAGCAGAGATGGAACAGCCCAAGCGAAAGAGAATCCGCCTCAAAGAGTGGGATTATAGCCAAAACGGCTGCTATTTCATTACCTTTTGTACGAAGGACAGAGTCTGTCTGTTTTGGGATACCTGTAGGGGCGCACCGTGTGCGCCCGCAGGGGAGGCAGCCTGCGCGCCCACAGCCCCATTTTCCCTTACCGCAGCCGGCGAAGCGGTCAAAACGGCGGTGGAGCGCATTCCCGTCTGTTATCCATCGACCGTCCTGGAGCGATATGTCATTATGCCGAATCACGTCCACATGCTGATAACGCTTCAGGCGCACGGCGGGCGCACGAGGTGCGCCCCTACGGTCTCCCGTATTGTCAAGCAGACCAAGGGAGCTGTGACCAAGCATATCGGTTATCCTGTTTGGCAGAAGTCTTACTACGACCATATTGTGCGAGATGAATCGGATTTTCAGCGGATTTGGCGCTATATTGACACCAATCCGCTGAGATGGAAAGAGGATCGTTATTATCCGGCGGACAGTGCGGCGGCAGCGCCGCAGATGCCTGGCCCGACTTTTGCGAAAGGGAAATATCTATGAGGCTCTGCATTATCGGCTACAGCGGGGCGGGGAAATCCACCCTGGCCCGGGCGCTGGGCGAGGTGCTGGACGTGCCCGTCCTCCATCTGGACGCGGTGCACTGGCTTCCCGGCTGGCAGGAACGGCCGGACGAGGAGGGACGGGCGATGGTGAACAACTTCCTCGATCGAAACGGAAGCTGGGTCATCGAGGGGAACTACTCCGCTCTCTGCTTTGACCGGCGCATGGCGGAGGCGGACAAGATCATCTTTCTCGACCTGCCGCGCTGGCTCTGCTTTCGCCGCGCCTTTGGCCGGTATCTGCGCTATCGCGGGAGGACCCGCACAGATATGGGCCCCGGCTGCCCGGAGAAATTTGATCTGGAATTCGCCTGGTGGCTGCTCTGGGCCGGGCGCGGACGCCGTCGCCGCCGCGCCTGGGAGGCCCTCTTCCGGCGCTGGCCGGAGAAGCTGATCCTCTGCCGCCGGGCAGACGAGGCGCGGGCAGAGGCGGTCTTATCCCGGCTCGGGCCGGGACGGACGGAAACAACAGGAAGATAAGGAGTTTTGCCGATGCAGGACCATATTTACGTCAAAGGCGCGCGGGTGAACAACCTGAAGAACATCGACCTGGCCATCCCCCGGGACAAGCTGGTGGTGTTCACCGGACTCTCCGGTTCGGGCAAGAGCTCGCTCGCCTTTGACACCATTTACGCCGAGGGGCAGCGGCGGTACGTCGAGAGCCTCTCGAGCTACGCGCGGATGTTCCTCGGCCAGATGGAGAAGCCGGATGTGGACTATATCGACGGCCTCTCCCCCGCCATCTCCATCGATCAGAAGACCACCTCCAAGAACCCCCGCTCCACCGTGGGCACCGTGACCGAGATCTACGACTATCTCCGCCTGCTCTGGGCGCGGGTGGGCACCCCCCACTGCCCCAAATGCGGCAAGGAAATCCGCCAGCAGACGGTGGACCAGATTGTGGACCAGGTGCTCGCCCTGCCGGAGGCGACGCGCATCCAGATCCTCGCCCCGGTGGTGCGCGGGCGCAAGGGCCAGCACCAGAAGGTGTTTGAGGACGCGCGTCGCTCCGGCTATGTCCGCGTGCGGGTGGACGGCTCGCTCTACGACCTGACCGAGCCGATCGAGCTGGACAAGAACAAAAAGCACCACATTGAGGTGGTGATTGACCGGCTCGTCGTCCGGCCGGACATCACCCAGCGGCTGACCGACTCCATCGAGATCGCCTCCTCCCTCTCCGGAGGGCTGGTGCTGGTCAACCTCGCCGGGGAGGACCGCGACCTCTCCTTCTCCCAGAACTACGCCTGCGAGGACTGCGGCATCTCCATTGAGGAGCTGACGCCGCGGATGTTCTCCTTCAACAACCCCTACGGGGCCTGCCCCACCTGCTCGGGCCTGGGCAGCCAGCTCAAGGTGGACCCCGGTCTCATCATCCCGAACGCCAAGCTCTCCCTGCTCGACGGGGCGATCTGCGCCTCGGGGTGGAACAATATCAAGTCCGACGGCATCAGCCGGATGTATTTTGACGCCCTCTCCGCGCGCTACCACTTCTCCCTCACCGAGCCGTTCGAGTCCCTCTCGGAGGAGGCCAAGCGGGTTATCCTCTACGGCACGGACGGGGAGAAGCTGACGCTGCACTACGACCAGCCGCGCGGCAAGGGCACGCTCTACCAGCCGTTTGAGGGCATCGTGAACAACCTCGAGCGCCGCTACCGCGAGACCCAGTCGGACGGGGTGAAGCGCGAGCTGGAGGAGTGCATGGCCGAGTGCCCCTGCCCGGACTGCCAGGGCAGGCGGCTGCGGCGCGAGGCGCTCGCGGTCACCGTGGGCGGCAAGTCCATCGACCAGATCTGCGACCTGCCGGTGGAGGACGCGCTCGCCTTCTTTGAGCGCCTGGAGCTGACGGACCAGCAGATGCTGATCGCCCGGAGAATCCTCAAGGAGATCCGCACCCGGCTGGGCTTCCTGCGCAGCGTGGGATTGCAGTACCTCACCCTGAGCCGCAAGGCAGCCTCCCTCTCCGGCGGCGAGAGCCAGCGCATCCGCCTGGCCACGCAGATCGGCTCGTCGCTGATGGGCGTGCTCTATATCCTGGACGAGCCCTCCATCGGCCTGCACCAGCGGGACAACAATATGCTCTTAGACACTCTCAAGCACCTGCGCGATCTGGGCAACACCCTCATCGTGGTGGAGCACGATGAGGACACGATGCGCGCGGCGGACTATCTGGTGGATGTCGGCCCGGGCGCGGGGGTGCACGGCGGCGAGATCGTCGCGGCGGGGACGGTGGAAGACGTGATGAACACCCCCGGCTCCATCACCGGCGACTACCTCGCCGGGCGCCGGCGCATCCCGGTACCAACCGTGCGCCGCACGGGGACTGGCAAGTTCCTCACCGTGCGCGGCGCGCGGGAGAACAACCTGCGCGGCATCGACATCTCCATCCCCCTGGGCACCCTCACGGTGGTCACCGGGGTCTCCGGCTCGGGCAAGAGCTCACTGGTCAATGAGATCATCTACAAGCGCCTGGCCGCCGACCTCAACCGCGCCAAGACCCGTGCCGGCGCGCACGACGCGCTGGAGGGAGAGGAGTTCCTCGACAAGGTGATCTGCATCGACCAGTCCCCGATCGGCCGGACCCCGCGCTCCAACCCGGCGACGTACACCGGGCTGTTCAACGACATCCGCGACCTCTTCGCCTCCACTCAGGACGCCAAGGCCCGCGGCTACGGGCCGGGGCGCTTCTCCTTCAATGTGCGCGGCGGCCGCTGCGAGGCGTGCAGCGGCGACGGGCTGGTGAAGATCGAGATGCACTTTCTCCCCGACGTCTACGTCCCCTGCGAGGTCTGCCACGGCAAACGCTACAACCGCGAGACGCTGGAGGTGCGCTACAAGGGAAAGAACATCTGGGAGGTGCTGGACATGACAGTGGAGGACGCCCTCGACTTCTTCCAGCCGCTCCCGCGCATCTACAACCGGCTCAAGACGCTCGCGGACGTCGGCCTGGGCTATATCCGCCTCGGCCAGTCCTCCACCACCCTCTCCGGCGGCGAGGCGCAGCGGGTGAAGCTCGCGACCGAGCTCTCCAAGGCCTCTACCGGCTCCACCTGCTATATCCTCGACGAGCCCACGACCGGCCTGCACGCGGCGGATGTACAGCGGCTGGTGGACGTGCTCCAGCGCCTGACGGACGCGGGGAACACGGTGCTCATCATCGAGCACAACCTGGATGTGATCAAAACGGCGGACTGGCTGATCGACCTCGGCCCCGAGGGGGGCGCGGGGGGCGGCACGCTGGTCTGCGCCGGCACACCGGAGACAGTGGCCGCCTGCCCGGCGTCCTATACCGGGCAATTCCTCCAGCCGCTGCTTGAGCGCGGCTGAGAGAAAGGAACACATTTTCCGTCCTCGCCCCATAGACTGGAGTGAGGTGATGGATATGGACCCGTTGACCGCTGCGCTGGCCTTTCTGGCCGCTTTGGGGCTGGGCGCACTGCTCTGGCTCGCACTCGGCTGGCTGCTGCTGCCGGTGGGCGCCAGGCGCCGCGTACACGTGGAGCTGGAGGCCGGGCCGTCGCTGGAGCAGGACCTGCGCGGTCTGCGGTGGCTCGCCGCCAGCGGCCTGCTCTGCTCGGAGATCACAGTGCTCGGCGCCGGCCTGCTGCCCGCCGAGCGCGCAGAGACGCTGCGCTTGCTGGCCGCGTGGCCGGAGGTGTCGCTGCGGGAGGAACCACCTGAGGAGCGCGCGGAGTAGTCCCGGCCGGCAGAGAGAGAAAGAGGGATCGGATGAGCGAGAGAGAGGCGGCCGTCCGCCTGTGGTTTCAGATGTGGCTGACCGGCGAGGGGGACGGCATTTTAGATCTGTTTACGCCGGATGCCGTCTATATCGAGAGCTGGGGGCCGGAGTACCACGGCGCGGCGCGCATCCGGCACTGGTTTTGCGAGTGGAATACGCGCGGCCGGGTGCTGCGCTGGGAGATTCGCCGTTTTTGGCACCAGGGGGACCGGACCGCCGTCGAGTGGTTTTTTGACGCCGCGATGGCAGACGGGACCCGGACGGCATTCGAGGGCGTCTCCCTGATCGACTGGGACGGCGCGCGCATCGCGCGCCTGCAGGAGTTTGGCTGCAATATCGACCGCTATGACCCCTACGAAGCGGGGCCGGTCCCGCAGTTCCGGGACGAGGCGGCGCGCTGGTTTTAATCCACATCGAGAGGAGGGTCCGGCATGACAGAGCGCCAGGCGCAAGCGCCCGAGGTGCTGGAGGGGACGGTGGAGGCCGTCGTCTTTCAGAACCGGGACAACGGCTATACTGTCCTGCGCGTCTCCGGCGGCGGAGACCACTTCACCGCCGTCGGCACCATGCCAGAGATCGGGCCGGGCGAGCTGGTCACCCTGACCGGCCGCTGGACGACCCATCCCTCCTTCGGAGAACAGTTCAAGGCGGACGCGGTGCAGGTGCGCCTGCCCAGCGGGTCCCAGGCGGTCTACCGCTACCTCGCCTCCGGAGTGATTCGCGGCATCGGAGAGAAGATGGCCCGCCGTCTGGTGGACCGCTTTGGAGAGGAGACCTTTCAGGTCCTCGAGTCCGACCCCGACCGGCTGGCCACGATGAAGGGGATCACCCCGAAAAAGGCGCGGGCCATCCAGGCGGACTTTTTGGAAAAGGCGGGGATGCGCAGCCTGCTGGAATTTCTGGCCTCCAACGCCCTGCCGGTGGAGCTGGGGCCGCGGCTCTGGCGGGTCTACGGCCAGGGCGCGCTGGGGGTGCTGCGCAGCAATCCCTATGTCCTCCTCGGCGGGGAGCTGGAGGTGGACTTTGCCACCGCCGACCGCGTCGCCTCTGCCGCCGGCCTGCGCGCGGACGACCCCCTCCGCCTGGAGGCGGGCGTGCTCTACACCCTGAGCCACAATCTGGACAACGGACACGTCTTTCTCCCGCGCGACAAACTGCTCGCCGCCGCCGGGCGGCTGCTCGGCCCCGGTACAGAGGAGCGGCGCATCTCCCCGGAGGACTTGGAGGAGGCGCTCGAGCGCCTGGAGCTGCGCGCGCAGGTGGTCTCCCAGCGAGTGCTCGGGCTGGAGGCGGTCTACCGCGCCGACCTCTACGAGGCGGAGGTGGCGGTGGCGGAGCGGCTGCGTGAGATGGCGGGACGCGAGCTGCGGCCGCCGGAGGACTTGGACGAGCTGATCGACCGCGCCGCGCGCGGCCAGGGCATCGCGTACGCCGCCCAGCAGCGCGAGGCGGTCACCCTCGCCGCCCGGTCGCAGGTGATGCTGCTCACCGGCGGGCCGGGCACCGGCAAGACCACCACCCTGCGCGGCATCCTCGCCTGCTATGAGGCGATGGGACTGGAGGTCGCCCTCGCCGCCCCCACCGGCCGGGCCGCCAAGCGCCTGGGTGAGCTGTGCGGCACGGAGGCGTACACCATCCACCGCCTGCTCGAGGCGGGCTATGACCGCGCCAGCGGGCAGCTCGTCTTCTCGCGCGACGAGGACGACCCGCTGCGCGCCGGCGCGGTGATTGTGGACGAGATGTCGATGGTAGACCTCCCGCTGATGGACGCGCTGCTGCGCGCGGTGGCGGGCGACTGCCGCCTGGTGCTGGTGGGCGATCCCGACCAGCTCCCCAGCGTCGGCCCGGGCCAGCTGTTTGACCACCTGATCCGCAGCGGCGTGATTCCCACCGTCCGCCTGACCGAGATCTTCCGCCAGGCGCAGCAGTCCGCCATCGTGATGGGCGCGCATCTGGTGAACCACGGCGTCCTGCCGCCGCTGGAAAACCACGGGACGGGCGACCTCTTCTTCCTGCGCCGCGCGCAGGGGGAGGCGGCGGTGGAGACCATTGTCGAGCTGTGCAAGACCCGTCTGCCCCAGTCGATGGGCATCCCGCCCGGACAGATTCAGGTCCTCTCCCCCACCCGGCGGTATGTCACCGGCACGGCCAATCTGAACCGCGCCCTGCAGGAGGCCCTCAATCCCCCGCGCGACGGCGTGCCCGAGCTGAAATACGGCTCGATTGTCTTCCGCATGGGCGACCGGGTGATGCAGGTGCGCAACAATTACGACCTGCTCTGGCGCGAGGCGGATGGGGTGCGCGGGGGCCTCGGCGTCTTCAACGGGGACATCGGCACCGTCGCCGCCGTCGATGTGCGGGAGCGGTCGCTGATGGTGAACTTTGACGGCAGAGTGGTGACCTACACCTCCGATCTCTTCAACGAGCTGGAGCTGGCCTACGCGATGACGGTGCACAAGAGCCAGGGCAGCGAGTACCGGGCGGTCATCCTCGCCGCCGTGAGCGGCGCGCCCATGCTGCTCACCCGCGGCGTGCTCTACACCGCCATCACCCGCGCGCGCAGCCTGCTCGTCATCGTCGGCGACCGGCAGGTGCTTGAGCGGATGGTCGCCAACGACCGCCAGACGCGCCGTTACAGCGGTCTGCGTGTCCGTCTCACCGGTGAGTTGCGCCCGCTGGAGGAGGAAAATCCATAAAACCATAAAAACGGCAGGAGACCGGAACCCCCGATCTCCTGCCGTTTTGTCTGCATTTGCCTGGACTCACTCGCCCGTCTCCACCATGACGTTGTCCGTGCCGTGCAGCTCGAACTCCTCCATATAGGCGTCCATCCGCTCATTGAGCTCATCCATATTGTGCTCGTCGATAGGCACGTCGTTCATGTCCCGCCGGGCCAGCTCCTCAGCCAAAATGCGGAAAAAGATGGCGTCCTCGTAATCGGCAATCGCCTCGTGAATGCCGCCGTTGACATAGGCGGGGCTGGGCAGATGTACGCCGCCATAGCTGATGGTGAGCGCGCCCATCCCCTCCTCCTCCGCCTTGCCGAAGAGCAGGTTCTGCACCTGGTCATAATCTGAGTTGAGCACCCAGTTGCCGATGTAGGCCATATCAAGCAGGCGGCGGAATTGTTTTGCGGTGAGTTTTAGTTCCATTCCCACGACCTCCTATCCGGGCCGGCGGCCAGCCGTCCCAGCGCCCCGCGAACGGGGCCCTTTTGAATTACCCTATTATAGTATAGTATATTTCTCCCGCTTGTCAATCGGCACCGCTTGTGAAATATTTCCCTTGTCTTCCGGTCTGTTATGACGTATTATATTACATACGGCTGTGGCGCGGCCATAGCCAAGTGAACGGACAGAGAGGAGGCGGCCCTATGGACCCGCGCCCCATCGGCGTGTTTGACTCCGGCCTGGGCGGGCTGACCGCCGTGCGCGAGCTGGCCGCGCGGATGCCGGAGGAGAGGATCATCTACTTTGGCGACACCGGCCGCGTGCCCTATGGCAGCCGCAGCCGGGAGACCATTATCAAATACGCCCGGCAGGACGTGGCGTTTCTCCGCTCGTTTGATCTCAAGAGCCTCGTGATCGCCTGCGGCACGGTGAGCTCAGCGGCCATCGGCCTGCTGCGGCGGGAACAGGATCTGCCCATCTTCGGCGTGGTGGAGCCGACCGCGCACCGCGCCGTCGCCCTCACGCGCAACAACCGCATCGGTCTGATCGCCACCCACGCGACCATTGCCTCCGGCGCCTACGAGCGGGTGATCCGCGCGCGCGACCCCGAGGCGCAGATCTTCGCGGCCGCCTGCCCGCTGTTTGTGCCGCTGGTGGAAAACGGCCGCACCCGGCCGGGCGATGTGGTGATCGAGACGGTCGTGCGGGATTATCTCACCCCCATCCGGGACGCCGGGGTGGACGTGCTGGTGCTCGGGTGCACCCACTATCCGCTGCTGCGCGAGGTGATCGG
>DGYMR06203__coassemble_1521_pt1 | contig 14155 bp, 15 predicted proteins | sample DGYMR06203__metabat2_low_PE_036 | metagenome-assembled genome bin DGYMR06203 | reverse complement strand
GGGCCCCCAGGTCGCGCTGGTGGACTCGGGCGCCGAGGTCGCCCACGAGGTGGGCCGCTGGCTGTCCGAGCATGACGCCCTCGCCGCTCCCGGCCAGGTTGGCGGATGCCGCTGGTATGTGAGCGATTCGACGGCAGGTTTCCGCGACCTCGCGGCCGTGTTCCTCGGCCGGCCGGTGGCAGAGCCGGTGGAACAGATCGACATTGAACGGTATTGACACAAAGGAGCGCTCCTATGACGACAAAAGAGGTAATCATCTCCATCGAGGGACATCAGGGCTACGAGGGCATGGACAACGACGATGTCCGCCTGGTCACCGCCGGCACGCTGACCGAGCAGGCGGGCACGATCGACCTGCGCTATCAGGAGAGCGAGCTGACCGGCATGGAGGGCACCACCACCGTCTTTCAGATTCAGGGCCCCCGCGTCACTCTGATGCGCACTGGCAAGGTCTGCTCCCAGATGGTCTTTGAGCAGGGACGGCGGCACCTGTCGCTCTACTCCACCCCGTATGGCAACCTTCAAATCGGCGTGTCCACCAGCCGCCTTTGCTCCGACCTCGACGCGCGCGGCGGACGGCTGGAGATCGACTACGCCATTGAGATTGACCACGCGCTGGCCGGGCGCAACGCCTTTCGCATCTCGGTGCGCGAGGCGGACCAGGGAAAACTGAAGCAGTGATGATTTTGCGGACCGGCTCTGGCCGGTCCGCTTTTGCCATTTGAGAGGGGGTTTTCCCAGTGGATTTGATCGCCCCATACTGTGACCGGGCGGAGGGGCTGCTGCGCGCCGCGGCGGGGTTGGACGCGTCCGTCCCCGTCCCCCTCAAGCGCAGCCGGGGCGCGCTCCTCTGTGCGCTCGCGCACCAATGCGCGCCGGAGAACCGCGCCGCCGCCGCTGCCCTCGCCGCGCGCTGGGCCGCACATATCGCCCCTTGGGCGGCGGACTGGGCGGACGTCTCCGCGCGGGACGCCCTGGTGGTGTTCGCTCTGAACGACGGCGGCTGGCGCACCCTGCGCGACGCCCTGCGCGGTGCGCCCTGGGCGGAGGGAGAGGAGGACCTCTCCGCGCTCTGGCCCGCCCTCTCCCCCGGCGCGCGCGCCAGGCGGGACAGGTCCAACCCCGCCTTTGTGACAAGCTATGTGCTGCGCCGCTGCCGGGCGCTCGCCGGGCAGGACGGCCCCGCCAGACAGGAGAGCCTGCCGCCCGGGCTGCTCTGGACCCTGGCACAGGGGCCGCGCGGCGGCGGGACCGCGCGCTGGGCGGAGGAGGCCGCGCGGCGCTGGCTCGCCCTGCCGCCCGCCCAGCGGCGGGACACCGCCCTCGCCGAGGCGGTGGGCAAAGCCCTTGAGGGCGCCGTTTTGCCCTGACTTCACAAAATATTCACCCAAACGGGACATTGTGCGGTATAATATGGGTAAACTGGGTGGTTTCGGCCGCACCGGAACGCGCGGTTTTTGGTGCAATGCGTCCGCCGCTATGGTATAATGGTACTGTCGCATGAGCCGCGGACATCTGAATATCCGTCCACCGCACCGCAAGGGGGAAGAACGCTATGACCAAGGTACTGATTGTAGAAGACGACAGCAATATCGCCCAGCTGCTCCAGCTCTACCTGGAGAAAGAGGGATTTGAGACCAAGACGGCGCCGGACGGCGGCAAGGGCGTGGAGCTCTTCCGCAGCTATCATCCCGACCTGGTGCTGCTGGACATCATGCTGCCGGTCATTGACGGCTGGGGCGTGTGTAAGAAGATTCGCGAGACCGATCAGACGCCCATTATTATGCTCACCGCCAAGGGCGAGACGACGGACAAGGTGTCCGGCCTGGAGATGGGCGCGGACGACTACATCGTCAAGCCCTTTGAGATGAAGGAGGTACTGGCGCGCATCCACGCGGTGCTGCGCCGCTACGGCCACAGCGAGGAGGAGAACCCGAAAAAGCTCACCTTTGACAAGCTGGTGATTAATATGGAGTCCTATGAGCTGCTGGTGGACGGCAAGCGGGTGGACACGCCGCCCAAGGAGATGGAGCTGCTCTTCCACCTCGCCTCCTCGCCCAACCGGGTGTTTACGCGCAATCAGCTGCTCGACGAGGTGTGGGGCTTTGACTATTTCGGAGACAGCCGGACGGTGGACGTGCATATCAAGCGCCTGCGCGAGAAGCTGGAGGGCGTGAGCGACCAGTGGAGCCTCAAGACGGTGTGGGGCGTCGGCTATAAGTTTGAGCTGCTCACCTGATGGCCGCTCGACGGGCGGCGGAAAGGAGACCTGGCATGAATACTCTCTTTAAGCGTCACTTTATGCTCACAGCCGGAATGATTCTCCTGTCATTTGCCCTGCTCGCCGTCGCCTTCGTCTCGCTGAGCTACCAGTACTCCGTCCGCCAGCAGCGCGAAAACCTGGATGAAAAGGCCAGTTACGTCGGTGCCCTGGCTGGGCAGCTGATGTACCGCAATCTGTTGATTGAAAATGAAAACTTCGAGAACTATCTCGCCGCAGCCGCCCGCCTGATTGACTCAGACGTGCTGCTCTGCCAGGCGGACGGAGTCATCCTGTTTGCCTGCGACGAGGGCGAGGTGAACTGGGACTGGAAGGGCCGGGCCATCCCCGCATCCGTCCTGGAGCAGATGTCTTCTTCCGGCTTTTACACCGGGATGAGCGACCTGAACATCTACTCCGGCCGCCGCTTTGTCTCCGGTGTGCCCATCTCGATCACCATCGGCGGGACGGTCTACCTCTATGGCTACGCATTTGTCTCCTCCTCGGCAGAGAATCTGACGGAGATGTGGCGGGTGTTTGCCACCATCTTCTTCTTTACCGCGGTGGTGGTGCTCTGCGTGGCGTTTATCTCCTCCTCCCTCTTCTCCCTCCAGCAGACCAAGCCGCTCAAGGACATGACGGACATCGTCCGGCGCTTCGGCATGGGCGAGTATGACCTGCGGGTGAACGACTGCAAGCGAAACGATGAGGTGGGTGAGCTGGCGCGGGCCTTTAACGCCATGGCCGAGTCCATCGCGAGCTCCGAACAGCGGCGCAGCGAGTTTGTGGCCAACATCTCTCACGAGCTCAAGACCCCGATGACCACCATCGCCGGCTTTGCCGACGGTATCCTGGACGGCACCATCCCCCCGGAGCGGGAGCGGGAGTATTTGCAGACCATCTCGGACGAGACGCGGCGGCTGGCCCGTCTGGTACGCCGGATGCTGGACATGTCCAAGCTCCAGTCCGGTGAGCTGGTGCTCAGCCAGACGGAATTTGACATCAATGAGGTGATGGCCCAGGTGCTCATCAGCCTGGAGGGCAAGATCAACAGCCGCGGCCTGGACGTGGACGCCCGCATCCCGGACAGCGCCACCATGGTCTGGGGCGACCCGGACGCGGTGACGCAGGTATGCTATAACCTGCTGGACAATGCCATCAAGTTTTCCACGCCCGGCACGGTGATTGGCGTGGCCATCACGCCGCGCGCGGGCAAGGCGTTTGTCTCCGTGCGCGACACCGGCGAGACCATCCCCGCCGAGGAGCTCCCCTTTATCTTTGACCGCCTGCACAAGTCCGACCGCTCGCGCAGTCTGGACAAGGAGGGGGTGGGCCTCGGGCTGTATCTGGTCAAGACCATCCTCAACAACCTGAAAGAGACCATCACCGTGCACAGCGAAGACGGCGTGACCGAGTTCGTCTTTACTCTGACCCTCTCCTGCTGAGCACCCCGAGACGAGAGAGAAGCGAGGGAAGGCATATGTACGACAGCGACGACATCCGCTATCAGGCCCCCACCGAGCGGCCGCCGTGGGAGCTCTCCCCCACCGGTCACCTGCGCGAGTGGTTTTCCCGCCACAGCACCGACACAGAAGAGCAATACGAGTTCTCCAGTCAGGAGATGCGCCGGGCGCGCGCCGTACAAGAGCGGCGGCACCGCCGCCAAAAGGCGCAGCGCGCCCAGCTCAGCGCACAGCGCGCCGCGGACCAGGCCAATCTGCGCCGCATCTCCACCAGCGAGCGGGGCGACCCGGAGACGGTAGGTCGGCCCACCGCCTGGGATCAGACCGGACCACAGCAGGCACGCGGCCGGACATCCTCGAGCCGCGCTCAGGCCCCCACACAGCCTAGGGCGGGAGCGGACCCGCGCGGTGCGCGGTATGTCTATCAGCGCCCGTCCGCCGCGGCGCCGGCCAGCGCCGTCAACCGTCAGTCCAACCGGTCCCGCAATCTCTTTTTCATCGTGCTGGCGATCTGTCTGGTGGTCCTCGCCGTCCTCGTGGTGAACTTCGCCTCCGGGAGCGACTCCGCCTCCATCGCAGAGGCCCCCGCCCAGGAGGACGAGGGGATTGATGTTCTGCCCGAGCCGGATGAGAGCTGGGATAACGCCTTAGACGATATTTTTGAGGCGGAGGCGGCAGACGAGACGCAGAGCCTGCCCCAGGCGGAGCTGCCCGGCGCGTTTTCGCTGGAGCTGCAGTCCTCCGCCGGGCGTGAGGCGCTCTCTTATCAGGAGATCTACCAGCGCTGCCTGCCCTCTATCGTGTCCATCAGCACCGACGGCGCGGAGGGGCTGGGCAGCGGAACCGGCATTGTCCTCACAGAGGACGGGTACATCCTCACCTGCAACCACGTGATTGAGGAGACCTATACCTGCCAGGTGACCACCTGGGACGACGAGGTCTATGAGGCCACGCTGGTCGGCGGCGACGCACAGACCGACCTGGCCGTGCTCAAAATTGACGCTTCCGGTTTGACGCCCGCCGAGTTTGGCCGGTCGGACGAGCTGACGGTGGGGGACGAGGCCCTCGCCATCGGCGACCCGCTCGGCAGCACCCTGCGCGGAACGCTCACCAACGGCATTATCTCCGCCATCAACCGCGATGTGACGGTGAACGGCTATCAGATGACCCTGATTCAGACTACCGCCGCGCTCAACTCGGGCAACTCCGGCGGGCCGCTGATCAACATCTACGGCCAGGTGGTGGGGGTGACGAATATGAAGATGAACTCCACCAACGTGACGGTGGAGGGATTGGGCTTTGCCGTACCCACCTCGGTTGTGCAGGAGATTCTGCCCATCCTCGCCGAGCGCGGCTATGTCAGCCGCCCGGTGCTCGGCATCTCCTGTATCACCTCGGACGGTACGGAGGGACCGGCGGGCCTGATCGTCGCCTCTATTGACAGCGCGTCTGACGCCGGGGCGCGGGGCCTGCTCGTGAACGACTGCATCACCCACGTTGACGGCGAGCCGGTGAGCGAGGTCTCTCAGGTCCGCACGATTCTGGAGTCACACGCCATCGGCGATGAGATCACCCTCACCGTCCAGCGTCTGGACGAGGAGAGCGGCCAGTGGGAGGAGCTGACCGTCACCATCACGCTGATGGATCAGGCCGATTTGGCCGGCTGAGCGGAAAAACGCACAGTCTGTCGAAAAGGTCTCACCGAGTTTGGCTCGAAGAGCCAAATGGAATTTAATTCATTTTTGGCACGGGCATGTACCCCCCAGGGGGCCTTCTCTCGCCCCTGCGGGGCGATTCACCTTGACCGGGCCAAAAATACTGATAGTCCGACGAGTGTGCGGATTTTTGGAACAAAAATCCGTGCGCGCGCCCGAGCCGCCAACGGCGGCGACAAAGTGCCCTCGGGGTATGGGAGGACTGCAAACTCGCGCAAATGCTTGCATTTGCGCGAAAGGCTGTCAAAAAAGTATTTTTTGACAGCCTCAAAACGCATAACGCCGCCCGCGCCCGGGGAATACTGATGACAGGATTTCCCGGATGCGCGGGCGGCGTTCTCTCTCTGTGCGCCGGGCGGAATCATAGTGCGGGAGGTTATAGGAATGAGAGTGAAAGATCTGATGAGCCGGCACGTTGTCTCCATCACGCCGGAGGAGTCCGCCGCGCTGGCGGCCCGGCTGCTCACCCGGCACAACCTGGGCGTGCTCCCCGTCTGCGCGCAGGACGGGACGCTGCTCGGCGTGGTCACCGACCGGGACATCATCACCCGCTGCGTCGCCGCGAGCGAGGACGCCTCGCGCGTGCCGGTGCAGGATATTATGACGCGGGAGCTGGAGACCCTCTCCCCCGCCGACCGCGGCGAGGAGGCGCTGCGGCGGATGAGCCGCTGCCAGGTCCGCCGCCTCCCGGTGGTGGAGGACGGCCAGGTGGTGGGGATGCTCTCCCTCGGTGACCTCGCCCGCAGCCACCGCTACGAGGCGGAGGCCGCGCGGACGCTGTGCGACATCTCCGGCAACGTGGTGCGGCGGAAATAGCGCACTATCCCAGCTGGCCGGGGCGGCGCTCCTTCCGCTTGGGCGGAAAGAGCGCGTCAAACCGCTCCGCCGCCGCCTCGTCCACGGCATAGCCCTCCGGCGTGTCATACAGGCCGGTCACGCCGTCCAAAAAGCCCGGCTCCAGCTCTCGGAGCAGGAAGTAGGGCGCCTCCTCCCCCCGCGGGAGCTGGCGGCAGCCGATGCCCCGCGTCCCAGCGGCCACAAAGCCGGATCTGCCATAGAAGGCCGGATTGCCCTCGATGCATAACGCCCCGGCGCCCAGTGCCCTGGCGCGTCTCATGGACTCCTCCACCAGGTACTTTCCATAGCCGCGCCGCTGGCAGTCCGGTGCGATACTGACCGGCCCAAAGGTCATGACCGGAATGACCCGGCCGTCATCGGCGTCAATTCGGGCCCGGGTGTACATGATATGGCCGATAATCCGGCCGCGGCGCTCCAGCACGAGATCCAGCTCAGGCACAAACTCCGGTCGGGTCCGGAACTGATGCAGAATATAGTGCTCCAGGCAGCCGGGCCGGTACACATTCCAAAATGCCTCCCGGGTCAGTTCCTCCACGCAGCGGTAGTCTGCCGGGGTCTCCCGGCGGATCAGGCAGTCTGTGTGTGTCATCGTTTCCTTCTGACGGGACGGCGCGGCCGTCCCTTTTCCCATTTCGTTTAGAGCACAGCCGCTATGGCGCCTCCGGCGACCGCTCCGGTTTCTTCTCCACCGGCAGCACCAGCGTAAAGCGGCTGCCCGCGCCCGGCCGGCTGAGCACCTCGATCCAGCCGCGGTGCCGCTGGGCGATCCACTGGGCGATGGAGAGGCCCAGCCCGGTGCCGCCGGTTTGGCGGCTGCGCGACTCCTCTGTGCGGTAGAAGCGGCGGAAGACCGCCGCCAGCTCCGCCGGGGCAATGCCCTGGCCGCTGTCGCTCACAGCCAGGCGCGCATAGCCCTCCCGCTCGTGCAGGGTGATGCGGATCTCGTCGCCGGGGGCGGTGTACTTCACCGCGTTGTCCACCAGCACGCGCAGCGCCTGCTTCACCAGGCCGGGGTCCGCCTGGACCAGCACCAGCGGTTCCAGCCGGGTGACGACGGTCCGACCGGTGCCGAGCAGCTCGGTCTCCCGTCCCACCTCGTCGGCCAGCAGAGTGAGGTCCACCTGCTCGAGCCGTACGGTCTGGGTGTCGTTATCCCCACGGGTGAGAAAGAGGAGCTGGTCCACCATCCGGGCCATGGATTCCGACTCCTGCACGATCGCGTCGATCGCCTCCTGCCGGGCGGCGGGATTGTCCTTGCCCCAGCGGTTGAGAAGGTTGGCGTAGCCCTGAATGACGGCGATGGGCGTGCGCAGCTCGTGCGAGGCGTCGGAGACAAAGCGCGCCTGCGCCTGATAGCCCTGGTCGATGCGCTCGAGCATGGCGTTGATCGCCCGCGTCAGCCCCGCCAGCTCCCGGCTCTGCGGGAGGTTGACGCGGCTGCCGAGGTGGGAGACGTTGATGTTATCCAGACGGCTGATCAGGCACTCGAGGTCCTCCGGGCGCAGCTCACTCTGGCCCAGGACGTCCGCCGTCTCCCCCATCGCCTCCAGCGGGGCGAGCATGGAGCGGATCAGCTTGCTGTTCTGGTTCAGAAAGATTGCCAGGATGATAAACTCCACCGTGCACATCGCCCGCCAGGCCCACGAGCTGTAGCCCATGAGGAAAAAGACGACGATGTCCAGCAGCAGAAAACAGGCCAGATTCTGCAAAAAGAGCTTGGTGCTGATCTGCCGGACAATGCTGTCCAGCATCGCTTTTCGACTTGCCATGCCCGGCCCTCCCGTCTCAGCGGCGCATGATGTATCCCACGCCCCGGACGGTGTCAATCACGCCGGCGCCGAGCTTGTTGCGCAGAAAGCTGATATATACGTCCACGGCGTTGGTCTCGCCGGCGTAGTCATAGCCCCAGACCTGACTGAGCAGCTGTTCGCGGGTGAGCACGCGGTTGGGGTGCTCCATCAGGTGCTGCAGCAGGTCAAATTCCCGCCGGGTCAGGCTGACCGGCTCGCCGCGCAGGGTGACGCTGCGGCTCTCCGGGTCCAGGCAGATCTCCCCCACCGTCAGCTGAGTGCTCTGCGGCTGGCCTCCGGAGGAGCGCTTGCGCAGACTCACGCGGATGCGCGCGAGCAGCTCCTCAATCGCAAAGGGCTTGGTGATATAGTCCTCCGCCCCGGCGTCCAGGCCGGAGACCTTGTCCGTCACTGCGTCGCGCGCAGTGAGCAGCAGGACAGGGGTATAGCTCTGCTCCTCCCGGCGCAGGCGGCGCAGCACCTCCATCCCGGAGAGGCCCGGCAGCATGATATCCAGCAGCACGAGGTCAAACCGCCCGGAGAGCGCCATCGTCAGGCCGGTCGGGCCGTCGAGCGCCTTCTCCGTCTCGTAACCCTCGTACGTCAGCTCCAGCTCCAGCATCCGGGCCAGCTTTTCCTCGTCCTCGACGATGAGAATCCTTGCCATAACGTCCTCACTTCTTCTCAAACAGATTCTTCTTCACGCTGGTGACCACGTCGCCGGCGGTGTCGTTGATGTTGTCCATCACCTGGTTGACGTCCTCCCGGCCGAGGTCAGGTCCGGCCAGGCGGTAGCGCCAGCCGAGAAAATAGCCCGCGATCAACAGCACAGGCACCAGCCAGAACGCCAGCACGAGCAGCACCAGCGCCACCAACACCGGAATCTGCAGCTCCCGGCCGCTCGGGCGGTGGTAGGCCTCCAGGCGGTTGTCCACCAGCCAGCGCCTGATTGTGCGCCAGGCAGTGCGGGCCTGCTCCTTGCGCTGCTCATACTCCCGCCGGCGGGCCTCTTCTTGCTCCGCCGAGCGGGCGGCGGCCGACGCGCCGTCCACCCGGCCGGAGGCGGCGGAAGGCCCGGCTGCCCCCTCCTGCGTGCGGGTGGAGTAACCGGAGACGCCTGCCGCGGGAATCTTCCCCTCCTGCTCCAGCCAGATGAGCGCGTCCAGCAGCTCGCCGTCGGCGGCCTCCAGCGCCGCCTTGGCATCAGCATAGGAGACATCGGCGAGCGAGCGCAGCCGCTCGACCTGTTCCAGGGTGATCTTTTCCTGTTCCATATTCTTCTTCCTTTCCGGTCCCAGCTCTTCCGGGCAAATACAGGTATTTCCCGCAGCGGCAGGTCTGCCGCCCTGTTTCTTCCCCGACAGTATACCCGACCGGCTTGAAACAGGTCTTTGAAAGGGTTAAAAATTTCATTAAAAAGACGGGACCGACGGCCCAACGCGCCGGACAGCGGCCCGGCAGGCGGGAAAGCCTCCCGCGCGCCGAAGCCGCTGTCCTGTCTGTCCGGAATGGGAATTCACTTGCCGCCCTTGACGGGTCCCGCCGTGCCCTCCGGCTCGCCGGAGGCGACCACCGTCCGCAGCCCCTCAGCCAGGCCGGCCAGGGACTGAATCTCAGAGGGGATGATAATCTTGGTCGCCTTGCCGTTGGCGGCGGCGGTAAACGCCTCGAGGGCGCGGATCTTGATCACGCCGTCGCTCGGCGCCGCCTCGTTGAGCATCCGGATCGCCTGCGCGGTGGCCTCCTGCACCTTGAGCACAGCCTGGGCGTTCGCCTCCGCCTCGAGGAGCTTGGCCTCCTTGGCCGCCTCGGCGCGCAGGATGACCGACTGCCGCTCGCCCTCGGCGACGAGGATCTGGCTCTGCTTCTGGCCCTCGGCCTGCAGGATCTGCTCGCGGCGCTCGCGCTCGGCCTTCATCTGCTTCTCCATCGCGTCCTGAATCTCCTTGGGCGGGAGGATATTCTTCAGCTCTACGCGGTTGACCTTGATGCCCCAGGGGTCAGTCGCCTCGTCGAGGATGGAGCGCATCTTGGCGTTGATGATGTCGCGGCTGGTGAGCGACTGGTCCAGCTCCAGCTCGCCGATGATATTGCGCAGCGTGGTGGTGGTCAGGTTCTCAATGGCGGGCATCGGGTGCTCCACGCCGTAGGTGTACAGCTTCGGGTCGGTGATCTGGAAGTAGAGCACCGTGTCGATCTGAATGGTGACGTTGTCCTTCGTGATCACCGGCTGAGGCGGGAAGTCGGCAATCTGCTCCTTGAGGGAGACCGCCTTGGCCACGCGCTCGATGAACGGAATCTTAAAGTGGATGCCCACGCCCCACACGCTGTGAAACGCGCCGAGGCGCTCAATCACGTACGCGCGCGACTGGCGCACGACAACGACATTTTTCGCCAGAATGAGCAGGACAATGACGACCAGAATAATGACCGGGGTGAATTGCATGGGAAATTCGCTCCTTTCCTCTCCACTGCGGCAGTGCGCCGTCAGTCTTTGGGCGTGACAAACAGTTTCACGCCCTCAATGCGGTCGACGATGACCACGGTATGCGCCGGGATGTCCGCGCCGGTCTGGGAACGGGCGGTCCAGTCCTGGCCCATCACCTGCACCAGGCCGCGGTTTTCCAGGTTGCAGATCGGCTCGATCACCACCGCCTCCTGGCCGACCACGCGGTCGGCATTGGTGGGCTGGTGGCCGCGGGATGTAAAAAACTTGTCGGCCAGCGGCTTGATCCCCACCAGCGCCAAAAAAGACACCAGCAGAAAGACGCCCGCCTGAATCCACAGATTTCCGGTGAAAAAGCTCACCACAAACCCGGCCAGCGCGCCGACGGCAAACCAGATGGAGACCAGCCCCACGGTGGCCGCCTCCGCCACGGCGAAGACAAACAGGGCGATCACCCAGAACAGGGATGGCGACATGTGCAGATTCCCCCTTTCAGAAGGTTGTTTTCATCATATCATGTCGCAAAGCAAAAGGCAATAGAAAGCGGCAGCATTTCACAAGATTAAATCTTTCCACCTGACCGCCGCCCGGTTCGCCTTTTCTGTTTTCAGACAAGGTCTATACATTTCAGGGCGTTTCCGCTATACTGGGGGCAAAGGATGTGAGGTCATATGCAGCACCGGATGAAATTTATGGTGCCCTGCCTGATGGGGCTGGAGCGGCTGGTGGCCGATGAGCTGAAAAAGCTGGGTCTGTCAGAGGTCCGCGCGGAGAACGCGCGCGTCTTCTGCCAGGGGAGTCTCGGCGACCTGGCGCGGATGAACATCGGCCTGCGCTGCGGGGCGCGCGTCCTGCTCGTGCTGGCGGAGTTTCACGCCGAGAGCTTTGAGGAGCTCTTTCAGGGCACGCGGGCGGTGCGCTGGGAGGGGATGATCCCGCGCGACGGGGCCTTCCCCGTCAAGGGCTACTCCCTCTCCTCCCAGCTGCACTCGGTGCCCGCCTGCCAGTCCATTGTGAAAAAGGCGGTCTCCCAGCGGCTGGGACAGGCCTACGGCGTGGAGTGGCTGCCGGAGACGGGCGAGACCTATCAGATTCAGTTCTCCGTCATGAAGGACGAGGTGCTCCTCTGCCTGGATACCTCGGGCGCGGGGCTCTATCAGCGCGGCTACCGCGCCGTCGGCGTGGAGGCCCCCCTGCGCGAGACGCTGGCCGCCGCGCTGGTGCTGCTGGCGCACTACCGGGGGCTGGACCCGTTCTGCGACCCGTTCTGCGGCTCGGGCACCATCTGCATCGAGGCGGCGCTGATCGCGAAAAACCGTGCGCCCGGCCTCAACCGCCGCTTTGCCGCCCAGAGCTGGCGCGCACTGGACGGCTCCATCTGGATGGATGCGGTGGAGGAGGCGCTCGATGGGGAGTACCATCGCAGCTACGACATCTGGGGCGGCGACATCGACCCGCGGGCGGTGCGCATCGCCCAGGAGAACGCCGTCAAGGCGGAGGTGGAGGACACCGTCCGCTTTGAGGTGGCGGACGCCCGGCGGTTTTACGCGCACGAGCCGTACGGACGGGTGGTCACCAATCCCCCCTACGGCGAGCGCCTGCTCACCCCAGAGGAGGCAGGCAGGCTCTACCACGACTTCGGCGCGGCGGCCCGCCTGCTCCCGGAGGGGTGGGGCGTGAACATCCTCTCCTCCTATGAGGACCTGGAGCACGCCTTCGGCCAAAAGGCCAGGCGCCGCCGCAAGCTCTACAACGGCATGCTCAAGTGCGACCTCTACCAGTTCGGAAAGGTGTGAGAGGCGCGGCCCTTATTGCAGATAGACCTTCAGCCGGTCGATGTTGTCCCGCTCGGTCTGGATGGTCTCCCGGGCCAGGGCGACGGCGGGATTCTTCGCCTGATCGGCCAGCTGGGCTTCCGTCTGACTCTGGGCGGGGTTGTCGCGGCTGTCGCCGTAGCTGTTGAGCACGCCGGTGAGGGTGACGATGCCCATATTGCTCCCCTCGATCATCATCCGCGCCAGGTGCGAGGTCTCCTGGTTGAGCAGCGTCTTGCCCTGTACCCCCAGCCAGAGCATCGCTTGGCGGTCCCGCGTGAGCTCGCGCGGGCACTGGCCGAGCTGCTTGAGCTCCTCCTCCGCGCGGGAGGCGGTGTCGAGATACTGCTGGTGCTGCGTCTGCAAATCGGAGCGGAAGCCCGCGTTTTTTACCTTCGGCAGCAGCAGGCGGATGGACTCGCTGCCCATCGCCGCGCCCTGGTAGATCTCCTGCAAGAGGGCGCATTCGTTTGAAAATTCCATATGGTTCCTCCTTCTGTCCCCACATTGGGACGGCGCCGGACCGCCCCGCGGTTAGTTTGCGCCCGGCCGGGCGAATCATTCCGCCCGCGGGCCGGCGGAGGGAGAAAGGAAGGTTTTACCAATGAATCAAATCTGGCTGGAAGTGAGTATCGACACCCGCTCCGCGGCGCTCGAGGCGCTGGCGGCCTATCTCACCGCCTGCGGCATTGTCGGGCTCGTGCTCGAGGACGAGAACGACCTGGCGCAGTTTGAGGACGAGAACCGCTCCGTCTGGTCGGAGGTGGACGAGAGCGTGCGCGACGCCCTGCGCGGGGTCTCCCGCGTGAAATTCTACCTCCCGGACGGCGAGGACGGCCGCGCGCGCCTGGCGGAGATCACCGCCGGGCTGGAGGGTTTTCGGGCGCGCACCGAGGCGGACGCCGGGACCCTCGCCGTCCACGTCGCCTCCCTCCAGGAGGAGGACTGGGCGCACAACTGGCAGCAATACTATCAGCCCTTCCCCGTCGGCGAGCGGCTCTATGTCGTGCCCGAGTGGCTGCGGGATGCGCCGGTGCCGGAGGGACGGACCGCCCTCTATCTCAATCCCGGGCTGATCTTCGGTACCGGGTCGCACAGCACCACCCAGCTCTGCCTGGAGGGGCTGGAGGCCTGCGTCCGACCGGGCGACCGCGTGCTCGACCTCGGCTGCGGGAGCGGCATTCTCTCCATCGCCGCCCTGCGGCTGGGCGCGGCCACGGCCGTGGGCTGCGACATCGACCCCAAGGCCGCCCGCGTCGCGGCGGAGAACGCCGCCTACAACGGCATCGGGGAGGAGTTTCGCGTCTACACCGGCGATATTGTCAACGACGCGGAACTGCGAGAGCGGCTCGCCGGCCGGTATGAGATTGTGCTGGCCAATATCATCGCGGATGTCATCATCCCGCTGGCGCCGGTAGTGCCCGCGTTTCTCGCCCCGGGCGGACGCTTCCTCTGTTCCGGTATCATCGAGCACCGCGCTGGCGACGTGGCGGATGCCCTGCGCGCGGCAGGGTGGACCATTTTGGAGGAGCGGCGCCGGGAGGGCTGGGTGAGCCTGCTGGCCGGCATGGCCGGGGAACTCGGGTAAATTTGTCTGTTCGTCTGTGGGAGTGGGCACGGCTTTAGGCAGGCGCGGCCTTCGCCCCCTCATCCGCCCCCTGCGAGGGCACCTTCCCCCCCAGGGGGAAGGCAGGTTTTGGGGGCCCTTGTAGGGGCGCACCTTGTGCGCCCGCGGGGATGGATGCATTTTCCAGGCGGGCGCGGCCTTCGCCCCTCATCCGCCCCTGCGGGGCACCTTCCCCCCAGGGG
>DGYMR06203__coassemble_1513_pt1 | contig 14215 bp, 15 predicted proteins | sample DGYMR06203__metabat2_low_PE_036 | metagenome-assembled genome bin DGYMR06203 | reverse complement strand
CTTTGTCGTGATGATCTGGGCCGGCGGGCTGAAGGCGCGCTGGTTTGCCCTTGGCTTTGCTGTGCTGGTGCTGGCCGGCTCGGCCCTCTGGCTCTATCTGCCGGAGGATAACTACTGGAAGATGAGGATCCTCGTCTGTTTTGACCATGACCTGGACCCCACCTACCGCGGCTTTCAGCAGACGCGCTCCCTGCTGGCCATCCAGTCGGGCAAGCTGCACGGGATGGGCTATCTGAACGGCAACCTGACACAGGCCAGCTATGAGAGCGCTCTGCCCGCCCGGCACACTGACTTTATCTTCTCCGCCGTCTGCGAGGAGCTGGGACTGATCGGCGCGGCCGCGCTGGTGCTGCTGCTCACTGCGCTCATCTGCCGCTGCCTCTATATCTCCCTGCACGCCAGCAGCCCCTTTTACAGTCTGACCGCCATGGGATACACCGGGATGCTCGCCTTTCAGGTCGTGCTGAACATCGGCATGTGTCTCTTTGTCCTGCCGGTGATCGGGCTGACGCTCCCCTTCGTGAGCTATGGCGGCTCCTCCCTGATCACGGCCTACGCCGCGATGGGAATCCTCTCTGGCATCCACCAGCGCAGCCTGCCCAGCTGGCTCAAGGAGCAGGCCGAGGACGCCTGGAGCGCGGAGACATGAAATGTAAACCTTCAACACAAGACGGCGCCTGCCCCGCAGTGGGGTAGGCGCCGTCTTTGCTGCACGCAGAAAAATTACTTGCCGTCGGGAAGCGGGTAGTCCGCCGCGCGTTCCAGGCCCCGCAGCTTGTGAAAGATGGAGAGGAGCCAGAGCAGTCCGGCAAGCACCAGGACCAGATACCAGCAGCCGACCACCGCCGCGGCCTCTGTCCCGCGAATCTGCCAGAGCCAGATGATGGGCAAGATTGCCAGCATCCCAAAGCAGAGCGCCAGCCGGCGGTAAACCCGGCGAATCATCGCCAGTCTGGAGGTGCTGTCGCTGAAGATCTCCTCTCCCAGCTCGCCCGTCCCCTTCGCCTTGCGGAAGTAGTACCAGCCGTTGAACTTTTGGACGTACTCCCAGCCATAGTCGGCAAACATCTGCAAATAGGCCCCCTCGTCCCGGCCTCCACCATTAAAATCCAGCTGATAGATATACTCCGCCGGTTCGCACCGCTCAAACCGATACACCCCGGCAAAGGGCAGGCACACCAACCGCCATCCGGCCTGATGCTGGGCGGCGAGGAATTCCTCCTCCTCCCGAAAGTCAGCCAGCGTATAGTAGCGAAACATGGTCTTCTGTTCCATCGGGTCACTCCCCTTTCATATTGCGATAGAGCCGCTCAATCCGCCGGCATTCCAGATGCAGCACCTCGCGCCCCACGGGCGTGATCTGGTAGGTCTTCCGCTTTCCCTCCTCGCGGACAAAGCGGATCAGACCGTCCTTTTCCATCCGGGAGAGCGTGCCGTACATCGTGCCTGCGCCGATGAGCACCTCTCCCCCCGTCATCTCCTTCACCCGCTGTGCGATGCTGTAGCCGTGCGCCTCCTCCTGGAGGCAAAACAGGATGTAAAACCCCGTCTCCGTCATCGGCACATAGCTGCGTCTGAGTTGATCGTCCATCACGTCCTCCTCTCCGGGTCCTCCCCTGTTCTGCCTTCACTATATCATATCTCGATATATCTGTCAACGATAGATTTTAGCTCGCTGTATCCAGGATAAGAAATGCCCCGCACCGGTGTAAGACCGGCGCGGGGCAAAAGGAAAGATGAGAATGTCAGCGGAATTACTTCGCCACGACCTTCTTCAGGTGGACAAAGCGGGGCAGGCCGTGCTCCTTCTTCATCTGGATCTCGCCCTGGATGAGTGGGAGGGCATACTTGATAAACTCGTCGCTCACGTCGTTGCCGCGGGCGTTGATCCACTCCACCGGGACCTTCTTCTCATAGTTGGCGACGGAGGAGAGGTCGAGCAGCTCGGGCTCGCAGGTGTAGCCGTTTTCATCGCGGGTGCACTTGAAGCCGACCATCTTGTCGGTGACGCCGGAGACGGCGGCGTTGACAGCGGTCTGACCGGCCATATAGGCCTCGTCGGAGTCGGTCTGGGAGGCGCAGTGCTCCGCGCAGCGCTGCAGCAGGCTCAGCTCGATGGGACGGACCTTGACGCCGGGGATCTTATTCTTGACCTCGTCGGCCAGGCGGGCGGCCAGGCCGCCGAGCTGGGCATGGCCGAAGCCGTCGGTGGCGGAGGTCTTCGCCTCGGAGACGAAGGAGCCGTCGGCATAGTGGATGCCCTCAGAGACGGCGACCAGGACGTTCTTGTTCTCATCCCAGATGCGGCCCACGTCCTCCAGGAACTCCTCCATGTTGAAGTCCACCTCAGGCAGGTAGATCAGGTCGGGGCCGTAGCCGGTGACCTTGGCCAGGGAGGCGGCACCGGCCAGCCAGCCGGCGTGGCGGCCCATGATCTCCACAATGGTGACCTGGCCCTTGTCATACACGTGCGCGTCCTGATAGACCTCGACCAGAGAGGTGGCGATATACTTCGCCGCAGAGGCAAAGCCGGGGCAGTGGTCGGTGCCGAACAGGTCGTTGTCGATCGTCTTGGGAATGCCCATCACGCGGCACTCATAGCCCACCTTGCTCATATACTTGGAGATCTTGTTGCAGGTGACCATCGAGTCATTGCCGCCGTTGTAGAAGAAGTAGCGGACGTCATACTTCTTGAAAATCTCCAGAATACGCTTATAATCGGTGTCGTCCACGTCAGGATCCGCGATCTTATAGCGGCAGGAACCCAGCGCGGAGGAGGGAGTGTACTTCATGAGCGCCAGCTCTTCGGGGTCCTCCTCGTCCATGATATACAGCTTGTCCTCCAGGACGCCTACGATCCCGTTGGCCGCGCCATAGACCTTGGTGATGCAGTCGGAATCCAGGCCGGCCTTGATGGCGCCGTAGCAGCTGGCATTGATGACGGAGCTGGGGCCGCCGGACTGGCCGATGATCATTGCGCCTTTCAGTTCACTCATAATTTTGTCCTCCTTGACGGTAAAATGGTCTTTTCCGGGGCATCTGCCCCGTTTTCCCAAATCACTCGGATTTTCAGGTAAATCATACCACAGCTACTTGCTTTTTGCAATCGACTCTGCTAAAATATTGTTGCAAATTTTAAAAGGAGATGATTCTCTATGCCTCTGGTAACTACTACCGAAATGTTTAAGAAGGCCTACAGCGGCGGCTATGCGGTCGGTGCCTTCAACGTCAACAACATGGAGATCGTTCAGGGCATCACCGAGGCTTGCGGTGAGCTCAACAGCCCTGTCATCCTGCAGGTTTCCAAGGGTGCGCGCGCCTATGCCAACCACACCTATCTGGTCAAGCTGGTCGAAGCGGCCGTGATCGAGAACCCGCAGATTCCCATCGCCCTGCATCTGGACCACGGCGATACCTTCGAGCTGTGCAAATCCTGCATCGACGGCGGCTTTACCTCCGTCATGATCGACGCCTCCTCCAAGTCCTTCGAGGAGAACATCGCCCTGACCAAGCAGGTCGTCGAGTATGCCCATGACCACGGCGTGGTCGTCGAGGCGGAACTGGGCACCCTGGCCGGCGTGGAGGACGAGGTCGCCGTCGAGCACGGCAAGGAGAGCTACACGCGTCCGGAAGAGGTCGAGGAGTTCGTCTCCCGCACCGGCTGCGACTCTCTGGCCATCGCCATCGGCACCTCTCACGGCGCCTACAAGTTCAAGGCGTCTCAGTGCACCCGCAACGCCGACGGCGTGCTGGTTCCCCCTCCCCTGCGCTTTGACGTGCTGGAAGAGTGCATCAAGCGCCTGCCCGGCTTCCCCATCGTGCTGCACGGCTCCTCCTCCGTCCCGCAGGAGTTTGTCCGCATCGTGAACCAGTACGGCGGCAACATGCCCGACGCGATTGGCATCCCCGAGGATCAGCTGCGCGAGGCCGCCAAGCTGGCCGTGTGCAAGATCAACATCGACTCCGACATCCGTCTGGCGATGACCGCGACCATCCGCAAGTATTTTGCCGAGCATCCCGATCACTTTGATCCCCGCCAGTATCTCAAGCCCGCCCGTCAGGCGGTCAAGGACATGGTCCGTCACAAGATTCTCAACGTCCTCGGCTCCGACGGCAAGGCCTAAATCATCTTCTTTTCTCCCTTTGCAATTAGTCACGCGCTCCGGCAGGCTCTTCCGCCGGGGCGCGTGCGCTCTCTCACCGGAAGGAGTACCGCCCATGCACACAGAATATTCCGAAGCCTGCGACTGCAATGTCATCCACGAGGACGCCGTCGCGCTCGTGCGCAGCAAAATGCCGGAGGAAGACCCCATCTATGAGGTGGCGGAGCTGTTTAAGGTCTTCGGGGACTCCACCCGCGCCAGGATCATCTGTGCCCTGTCCATCTCTGAACTGTGCGTATGCGACCTGTCCTGCCTGCTGAACATGAGCCAGTCGGCCATCTCGCATCAGCTGCGCATCCTCAAGCAGGCGCGCATCGTGAAAAACCGCCGCAGCGGCAAGAGCGTCTACTACTCTCTCGATGACGAACACATCCAACGTCTCTTCGCCACAGCCTTTGAGCATGTGATGGAAGATTGACAGCGCGAGGGAACCGACATGATAAAACCGGATGTGCGCATTCGCGCCGCGTCTTCCGCCGACGCGGATGCGCTCCTGCAGATCTACGCCCCCTATGTGGAGCGGACGGCCATCTCCTTTGAATACGACGTGCCCTCCCCGTCGGAGTTTCGCGCGCGGATGGAGCGCACACTGCAGCGCTATCCCTACCTGGTTGCCGAGCGAGACGGGGAGCTGTGCGGCTACGCCTATACCGGCGCATTTGTCGGCCGGACCGCCTATGACCACGCCGCAGAGGTCACCATCTACCTGCGCGGTGACCGGCGCGGCCTCGGGCTCGGCCGTGCGCTCTACCGCGCACTGGAGAAGATCTCCAGGCAGCAAAATATCCTCAACCTCTACGCCTGCATCGGCTGGCCGGAGGTGGAGGACGAATATCTGACGCAAAACAGCGCGCAGTTTCATGCGCATATGGGATATCACACCGTGGGCCATTTCCGACGGTGCGGCTACAAATTCGGTCGGTGGTATGATATGATCTGGATGGAAAAGATAATCGGCGCACATGATGACCACCCCATGCCCGTAACTCCCTTTCCCGATCTGGACGCCGAGACACTGCGCAAGCTCGGCGTGATGCCGGCCGCCTCCCGATAACGCATCCGAAGCAGCGGGCAGCATCCGCCGGACACAGGGACCGTTTCCGGAGCATAAACTGTGGCAGTATTTCTGTGAAAGGAAGATGCCCGTGCCTCCTCTGCCCTATGACCGCGCAGCGGCCGTCGCCTACGCAAAACGCTGGGCGTTGGACCGCAATCCGCTCTACTACGACTTTTCCCGCCTGGGCGGCGACTGTACCAATTTTGCCTCCCAGTGCATTCTGGCCGGCTGTGACGGCCGGATGAATTTCACCCCGGTCCTGGGTTGGTACTATCGCTCTCTCAACGACAGAGCGCCAGCTTGGACCGGGGTGGAATTTTTGATGCGTTTTCTCACCCGAACGAAAGAGGATACCGGACCATTTGCGCGCCTGGCGCCGCTGTCCTCCTGCCTGCCGGGCGATCTGATTCAGCTTCGGTTCCCCGGCTCGGAGCATTTTGGCCATTCACCCGTGGTTGTCGCCGTGAACACACCGCCCACACCGGAGCATATTCTGCTCGCCGCCCACTCAGACGACGCCTGGCGACGGCCGCTCTCCTCCTATCGCTATCAGGAAGCCCGGTGCCTGCATCTGTTGGGCTTTCGCTGATTTGCCATCCGCGGGCATCGCCGCGCGTTCAATATCCCCTGACCGTAAACGTTTTCTCTTCCGCCTGCACCGGTATCCGGCTCCACTCCGTTTTGTCCAGCCGAATCCAGCGGTTGAGCGCCGCAATTGTACCCGGAAAGCGGTTGAGATTTGCCGCATCTCCCTGCACCTGGGCCTCCACAGTGCCATCCGTGCGGTTGGAAACCCAGCCGGTCAACTCCAGACGTCTCGCCGCCTGCAACGCGGTATAGCGAAAGCCCACGCTCTGTACCCGTCCGAAAAAACGATAACTACGCCGTTCCACACTCTCTCCTCCTCCCTGAGACGATATCTGGTTTTGTCTGTCAGAAATCATATCACAAGACCGCGCAGCCTGGCAAGAAAGTACCGCTCGGAATTCAGATCCTCCAGCAGGCAGACGGCCCGAGACGGAGTTCGCTCCATCTCGGGCCGCTTTTAGTGTATGATGCATTCTGCCGTCATTTCATCTGGTTCCGAATCTGTTCGGCGATCTGTTCCAGATCCGCCACCATACAGTTAATGGGATAGTCAAACATCCGCATCGTATCGCCTGCCAGGCCAATCGCCGCGATCAGTTCCCCGTTTTCTCCCAAAACCGGCACCGCTACACAGGTCTGACCCTCCTTCTCCTCTTCGGAGACACAGGTATAGCCGCGATAGCGGATAGATTCCAGCTCCGCCTTCAGGGCCATCCAGTCTACCACCGTCTTGTTGGTGACCTTTGTCAGCGGATGGCGGCTGTACTGCTCCATCTGCTCTTTGGAATAATAGGCCATCAGGCACCGTCCGGTGGCAGAGCAGTGACAGGGAATCACCTCTCCCACCACATCCAGATCCGCGCTGGTAACGGAAAAACTCTTGCAGTAGATGACGGTCTGCTGCGCGCAGGCAGCAGAGGAATACTGCGGCACTGTGACTGTGAGGGTCTGACTGTACTTTTCCGCCACGGCAGTTGCCGCAGCGTCCACGCACTGGATAATCGGCGTATTGAGCTTTACCGCGTTGCCCAGGGCACAAAAACGCAATCCAAGCCAATATTTCTGATTCTCTGCATTTTGATAGACATAGCCCCGTTTTTTCAGCGTAGAGAGCTGACGAAAGACCGTGGAGCCGAACATCCCCGTCCCCTCGCTGATCTCGCTGACACTGGCCTCCCGCCCAAAATGGTACAAAAACTCTACAATATCCAGGCTGCGCTCTACCGCTTGAATACTCGTGTCAGACATACGTTACCCTCACATCTCCGCCGTCTGACCATGCTCTGTCTGCCATTTGACAGCCCGGGCACCCTGTCAATCGCCGGGTCTCCACCTCATCTTCAGTCACAAAATACCACTTTACCTGCCCGCTTGCCAGCCCCGCAGGAAAGCCTCCTCCCGCCAGGCAGACAAACTGCCGTTCCGGATATTAAGCAGGCATTATTATAGCAGTTTTTGTGCCCCAAATCAATAGGAGGCCTCTATTTTCTCCTCTTCCTTAGCGGACAGGGTGCAGATTTCCGTATAAAGGGCGCAAGCTGCCTCCGGCTGATAGCCATATACCAGAAGCACGTCCAGCACATTGGGGGGGAAGGAGATGCCCGCCAATGTCTGCGCGAACGCCATCGCGCCGATCTCACTCAGGCAGCCCAGCCGCGAATCGTTGACAAACGGCCCCAGCTTCCAGAGCCTGACCCGGTAGCTCCGCGTGAAGAGCCGTTCTCCCTCGCGGTACTCCAGCTCATGAAACAGTTCATGGGCGATCAGCACCTCCCGCAATTCCGCGTGTCCCAAAAGCGGGGACAGATGGTGCCGTCGGATCGTCTCCGCGGCCCGGTCCAGGCAGTCCTGATAGACGGAAATCCGGTCCGGCTCGGTAAACTGGGCAAAGAGCACCCGTCCTCCCCCCTCCGGGATGGATGGGCTGTCCAATTTCAGCCCCAGCCGGCGCGCGATTTCACTGGGCCGCAGCGCTCCAAAGCGCCGCCGGTATTCCTCGGCCTGCTCGCGCCCGCAGGCCAATGCCCGGGCAATCAGCTCTTTGCGCTGCTGCCGGTCAAAGCGGCCCTGAATCGGGTCACGCCGAAAGGCATAGGCGCCATAGACCTCCGGCGGCAAGGCGATCAGCGCCGGGATCATCTGCTCAATAGGCGTACCATCGCCCTGTGGGACACCGCTCATCTCCCGATAGCGTTTTTGATAAAAATCCACCACCTGAGAAAGAAGTTTCGCCGCCATCTCCACAGCACCTCCTCACGCAAAGCGGTCACAGCTTGTTCTGCGCCGCCGTCACGATCACTTCCTCTTCCGGATCGCACAGCGACACCTCGACATCCATCAGCATCAGGCTCTGCTGCAGGTCCCCTGTACCGGCCACATCCAGAATTTTTCCGCCGACTGCCAGATAATAATCCGGACGCAGAATGCTGTCGGCGTTATAGGTCGCCATCTCCTCGTATAGCCTGGCCACCTCTCTCTGGTAGTCCTTGGCCCGAACCACCACACTGCACCCGTTCGAGCGCTGCACTTTGATAAAGCCTTTTTTGTCCAGGATTCGGATGGGACGCTCCCGTCCTTTCCGGCCGGCAAAGACGTAAAAATACTTGGACTGCGCCAACAACTCTACCTCTTGCTCCGGAAGGGAGAGATCCTCTGCCGCCAGCTTCTGCGCCTCCTGCACCGTACAGGCAGCCAGCAGATCAGTCGTCTTAACCTCAGTGGAGCCAAGCGCGATGGCGGTCACCTTTGAGGTCTGCGGGTCAATCTCAATATGGACCTCTACGCTCTCCGGCTGCGCCCCGCTCTCCACCGCCTTCGTCAGCGCCTCCTGCTTGATGGAGCGGATATCGTCCGAGGTGGGATTCGGGATGATGCGTTCCACCACGTCACGTACCATGGCCAGCGCCACGCCAATGGAGCTGATCACCTCGGCATTTTCCGGAATGCTGTACTTGACGCCCATCTTCTGCGCAAAGTAGATCACCAACGACGCCGCCCCGCCGCCTACGCCTACCAGGGAAATCTGATCGCGCTCCACGCGGTATTTCTCCGCCAGCTCCAGCACGATCGGAGAGATCTTGGCATACGCCCGCTCCATAATCTGCTTGGCCAGCTCTTCTATGCTGATGCCGAGGTGGTCGGCCACCGGCTTCATCGCCTTTCGGGCCGCCGCGGCATTGCCGTGGGAAAAATGCTCCTCCTTGACCAGTCCAAGCACGTTGGCCGCACAGGAATTCGTGATGGTGATCCGCTTGCCGCTTTTGAGCCGGATGGCCACATAGTCTGCCGGATCCCCCGGGCGGGGGGAGATCAGCTCCAGCTGCGGGTCCTCGATCTCCTCCAGCGGTGTATAGACCGCATACTCCAGGCCGGCAATATGGGCGCTTCTGGGACCGACATCTGTCACGCCCTGGCTTCCGATGCGAATCATGCTCCCCCCAGCGCAGCCCAGCACGCGCACGTCCAGGGAATTGATATAGGTGCGGTGACCTCCTACTACGGCGTAGTCAATCGCCGGACGGCCATTTTTGATCACACCGATATTGGTTGTCGTCCCGCCAACCTCAAAGTAAACTCCGTTGGATGCCCTCAGATACATCAGAGAGCCCATCACCGACGCGGCCGGCCCGGAGAGCATCGTGAGCACGGGGCGCTTTTTCACCTCGTTGATCTCCATCACGCCCCCGTCGCCGCGCATGATCATCAGCGGGACCGTCACGCCCGCGCCGCGGACACTTGCCTCGGTGGAATTGGCCGTGTGGAGCATTTTGGGCAAAATGCTGGCATTGATGGCAGCGGTCCGCGTCCGGCGCGTCAGACCATAGAGCTTGGTGATATCAGACGCCATTGTCGTGGGCAGTCCCATGGACTGCGCAATCTCTTGAATCCGTTCCTCCTCTCCCATACTGTCTACGCCGAACGCCATGGAGGCCACCATCACCTCCGCCCCCTGCTCCTGAAGCCGGGACAGCTCTGTGCGGATCCGTTCGTCTGTCAGCTCCTTGCGCTTGACAAAACAGTTGAACACCCGAATCTTCTTGTTCTCGGCAATCTGAATATCGTCGATACGGACCTGCCGCTTGGCCAGAAAGCCCTCTATGCCCCCCTTCGCCACGCCGACAATGCCGACATTGGCCACATCTCCCTCCACAAGGGCATTTGTCGCCTGCGTGGTGGAGTGGGCGACAAAGATCACCTCGTCCGGGTCAATCCCGTTTTCCTGCAGGCAATTCCGGAACGTCTTCACCACACCGGCCGCCACGCCGGCCGGGTCGCCATGCGTGGTCTTGATCTGAGACTTGCCTATGATCTCATGGGTATCATTGTCAATGGCCACCGCCTTTGTATAAGTTCCACCTACGTCAATTCCCATCCGGACCTGCCGTCTGCTCATATGCGTCACTCCTATTCCAATCAGCTTCTGATATTCTATTTGTCAGCAGACCCCGGTATCAGGGCCGCATTACTTTCTAGTTTCTAAGGGCAATCTGCGCGCTCCCCCGCGCGGGCGGGGGAGCTGCAGCGGCGCCGGCGATATCAAAAGGCCATTGCACCGAAGTAAAAATAGGTAAAGGCCGCCAGGATAATACAGATAATCCAGCCGCAGGGGATACTGTGCGTCAGGTATTCTTTCGAGTCATTCTTCGTGTAATTCAGTCCCCAGACAATCCAGGACTGCGTAATGCAGCAAGAGATATTCATCGTGATGGTCGGAGCGTAAAACAGGGGGTACAGCAGCACCGTGCTGAAGCCGAGGCCGGAGAGAATGCCAAGCATCGCCGCGCCGGAGCCCGCCAGCGTCAGCGGTCCGCGGAACAGGCCTGCGGGCGCAAACACGGCAAAGATAATGCAGATCAGCAGCGCGCTTCTGGGAATCACATCGCCCAGGACTGCGTTGAAATAGGGAACACAGAGGCTGGCCGCCTTGTTGAACGCCTGGATGAACATCATGAAGCACAGCAGCGGAGCGGTGTCTACGACGCCGTCGTTGAAATTCTTGGTGATAATCCGCGCCGCTTCGGAAAAGCTGGTCAGTTTTCCGCAGACAATCAGGGCAAACAGCGCCGAAATCAGGAAAGCAAAGCAGATCGGCATGTTGAACGCGATCACCAGCGCCACCGGCAGGAACGGCGTGATGAGCGCGATTCCAGGCACCGGCTTTCCGCCGTGATCCGGCACAGCCGTGCTCGCCGCCCAGGCCACGGAGTGGCGGCGCTTCCGGGAGGCGATGATGGTGTAGCCGATCGTTACAATCAGCTGGACCGCCAGCGCGGTAATGCCAAAGCGGAGATACTGACCGTTGAACAGATAGTCACTGCCGTCGGCGTAGTAGATCTGGTACTGGGCAAAGGGCAGCGCATTGAGATACAAGCCGGCGCCGATGGCCAGCATAAACGACGTGAGGGCCACACGTTTGTCAATCCCCAGAGACAGCAGAATCGGCAGCACAATCACGCCCAGGGCAATCACCGCGCCCGTGCCAAACATGGACGTGAAGATACCCGCCACAACAATGTTGAGCAGCACGGCAGTGACCACCGGCTTATCACCGCCCAGCTCCACCGTCTTGCGGATCAGCGCGGGGGCAATGCCAGTATCCAGCAGGATGCGCCCAAAGAACGCACCAAAGAAGAACAGCACCGTATTGGCGCCGTTATCGGTAAACGCGGTCTGATAGACCGTATTGATGGCATCCATCACCGTCAGGCTGCCCGCAGCCTCGTTGGCGGCCAAGAATGCCTCACTGGACGTAAAGTGGCCGAGCACCGCCAAAACCGTCCACAGGGTGGCCATGATAATGACCCCCAAGGCCATATTTCCGCCCCGGACGGCATAGATCACCAGGCCGACAAAGGAAATCAGCAGCACAATGCCAATAAATAGTTCCATATATTACCTCCCAAGAACTGTTTTTCGTCTTTTCGTCTCCCTAGCCAGGTCAGTGCGACTCGTTATACGCGTCTACAATATCCTGGCAGGCCCGAATATGCCGGGCAATCATATCGTACTCTCCGCCAAACTGCACCATCTTGAACCCTCTGGAGATGACCGCGGGCACCTCAGACGCTTCCGCTGCATAGGCGCAGCAGCGTCCGGTGCGTGCAATGATTTTGGCAATTGCGTCATTGTTGATCTTCTGAATTTCCGGATCAAAGGCTCTCCCATAATGGCCGTAGGCGCTGGCCAGGTCCCACATTCCGGTATGGACAACATCAATTTGGTCAAGAGCAATAATATTGTCCAGGTCGTCTATGGCGCTGACCGACTCCACATCCACCATAATGATCGTGTTCTCGTTCTGCCAATTCATGTAATCTTCTACCGACATCCCATGCATCCCAAAATTGGCCGCCCGGCTGTTAAAACAGACGCCGCGCTTTCCAATCGGGGCAAACTTGACCCCGTCGATCACCCGCTGCGCCGCCGCGGCGTCCTGAATCATCGTCGCAAAAATGCCGGTCAGGCCGCAGTCCATCCAGTGTGCAATCTGGTTGGTGTCGTTGCAGGTCGTCCGTAGCACCGCCGCCTTTCCGAGCGCCGTCACTGCCCGCGCAGCATTGACGATCTGCTCAGAGCTCCAACAGCCGTGTTCATTGTCAATGCAGACAATATCGCAGCCAGCCAGCGCAATCGTCTCCGCAGTGTTTGGACAGGTCGAATCCAGGAATGTCATTGTCACCACCTTTCCATCCCGGATTTTCCGTTTGATCGGTGTCTCTGCCATCATGTGTACCATTTCTCACACCTCCGTTTTATTCCGTTGTACGGAATGCATGATCTCACTATATCCCGATCGCTCTCTTCTGTCAATATGGCGCAATCACTTTCGACATTACTCACAATTTTTCTATTTCATTTTTGTAAAGTTCTACAATTAACTTTTTATAATTCAGTTGATATAATTGCGTTGTCCCTACAAATTCTGCTATACGGAATATTTATCCAATTCTTTTGTGCCCAATTGTCTATCTTTGATTTTGACAAACAGAAAGGAGCCACAATGATTCTGCAGACTCTCTCCTCACCAGCCTCTGCTCCACCCGGTCTGAAACGCGCTTTTCAATACCTGCAAACCCACGACCTCACGACGACCGCTCCCGGTCGAATTGAGATTGATGGCCCGCGCTGTTTTGCCGTCGTGCAGGAATACCGCACCGCCCCCGTCTCCCAGTGTCACCTGGAGGGACATCAAAAATATTGGGATGTACAGTGTATTCTCTCCGGTCAGGAGCGTATTTTTGTCACTTCCAGCCAGAATTCCCCTCCCATTCTCGTCCCATACAACCCCGGGGAAGACATCCTCTTTTTTTCTGATCCGCCGGAGCCCTGCAGCCAGTTGATTCTCCACGCCGGAGAGATCGCCGTCTTTTCTCCGGATGATCTCCACAAAACCCGCTGTGACTGGCAGGACGGCAGCTCCTGTGCCGTGAAAAAAGTGATTATCAAGGTAGCAGCCTCCAGCCAGTTCATTTCGTAACATAGAATATAATCTATATTTCTTTTACGTAGAAAGGAAGCATATGAAAAAATTTGTTGTCCGCTGCGACCTGGAGGGCGCCAGCGGTATTGTCTCCTATGTACAGGCAGAGCCGTGGCAGGCAGAATATCAAGATGGCCGCCGTTACTTTATGAGCGACCTGCTCGCTTTGCTGAAGGGGCTGGATGACGGCGGAGCCGACGTCATCCAGGTGTATGATGAGCACTGTTATGGCCACAACATTCTTCTGGATCAGATTCCGGACACCTACAGGGCCGACATTTCCTTTTTCTGTGGCAAACCTGACTACACGCGGAGCTGGGCCGGCGGCCTGGACCGGGAGACGACCGGGCTCATCCTGCTCGGCTTTCATTCCAAGGCCGGCACACATGTGTCAGAGCGGGAAGCTCTGCTGCACCATTCCTACGACAAGAACATCTCCGATATCCAGATCAATGGGCACAGTGTGGGAGAAATCGGCATGGAAGCCGCGATTGCCGGCTGTTTTCAGGTGCCGCTGCTGCTGTTTACCGGCGACAGCGCCGGGGCCGAGGAGGCACAGTCCATCGCTCCCGGCTGTCTCTGCGTCTGCGTCAAGGAGTCCTGTGACGGGACGGGAGGTGAGTGCCTGTCCGTTCCGAAAGTGCACCGACGTATTTATCAGGCCGCGCGTCAGCTGGCCGAGTCCCCTCCGGTGGTCGCGCCCTTTGTATTTCCCGCCCCGGTTGAACTGAAAATGTCATTCTACCCAACGGAATATGGCGGGAAATTTCAGACACTTTTCCCAGGTCTCACCCTGCACGGCGCGAGCGTGCTGGAGTGCTGGGCCGAATACCTGGCACGCAAAGCCAGTCTGGACGCCATACTTTGAAGATTGTTTCGGTCCCGGAGGCACGTGCCGCTTCCGGGACCGTTTTTTCTGCAAAAGCA